>VTLG01017214.1_pt1 | contig 10907 bp, 15 predicted proteins | sample 4694571 | NCBI WGS metagenome assembly VTLG01 (sample SAMN12604809, study PRJNA352737) | marine metagenome | biome: ENVO:00000447; feature: ENVO:00000209|ENVO:00000569|ENVO:01000036; material: ENVO:00002151; isolation source: viral sequences binned using virsorter ... | reverse complement strand
CATTAATTGAGTAATCACAGTCATGGTAGACGTAACTTTACCATTTAATGTTGCAAGTGCTTCTTTTTTCATTTGATCATAAACCTTTTGTTGTTCTTTACTTAAAGTGATATGTCGTTTAGTCCAGTTTTTTGGAGGTAAATCTAGACAATCCTCTTTTAATACCCTGTAAGAAAACCCCTGTAATTTTTCAGAAAGCTCTCCTAAATTTTGAAAAGCATGCACAACCTGTATTGTTCTACCTCTAACATGCATAGATTTCATTACAGCATACCTGTTTCTAAAAGAATAATAAGATGCATGATCTAAAAGATAAGGATCTAAAAAATAACATTGTGTATATAAGTCTAATGGATTTTTTGTGACTGGAGAACCTGTCATTATTCTTCTGTATTTAGCATGAGCACCAAGTTGAATTATATTTTTAGTTCTTTTTGCCGTTGGTGTTTTTATTGTTGTAGACTCATCAATAGCCATTAATACTTTGTGAGAGTTTAAAAATTTACTAGCAAACTTCATACCTTTTTCTGTGCTAAATGCCTCAACATTCATAACTAAAATATGTAAAGCTGTTTCTATTTCAAATAAACTTTCTAACTTTTCTTGCTGTGTTTTAGTAATGTTTGGTTGCCACAATACGGTCACATTTTCTATGTGATTTGGTAAATGTGTAGGAAGTTCTTGCTCATACCAAGTTTTTATTACACCCTTGGGAGCTATAATTAATGCACCATCTATTTTACCTTTGTCATAAAGCATGGACATATTATCAATTAATACTTTTGTTTTACCTGTACCCATCTCCATAAAATATGCGTACGTTTCTTTATTCCATGACTTTTCTAAAGCAGTCAATTGATGCTTATATGGTTTAGTTTTAAATTTATAATTCATCTTTCTATTGACTTATATATAAAGGATGTTATATGATTTGTCAATGTCAGAAAGAATAGTTTATGTAATACAACATATTGCTGGAACGCAAGCAGGCAATCCTAAAATAAATATTATAGGAGCACAAAAATATGGTAAATTTAAATTTTTATTACCAGAGTTTTCGCAAATGATTTTTTCACCTGGACCTTTAATTTTTAAATTAAGACAAGGACTAAAAGATTTTAAAGAGGAGGATCATCTATTATTAACCGGTGATCCTGCACTCATAGGTGTTGCATGTTCTATTGTATCTGATATTACAAATGGTAAATACAATTTGTTAAAATGGGATAAACAAGAAAGAAAATATTATCCTATATCTATTAATTTATATGAGAAAGGAGAAATAGATGAGCGTTAAACAAAAAATAAAATTCAAAGATGAAATAAACTTTGAAGCAGATCAACAAGATGCAATGAAAAGAACTGATAATATTCAGTCACTTGCAGATCAAGTTGAAAAGTTAGAGGATTTACAAAAAAGACTCGAACTACAAGAGGACAATATTAAAAACACTAAATCAGAAATACAAAAAGTTTCTGGTGACATCATACCAACTATGATGTCAGAGATGGGTTTAGCAGAATTAAAACTACATGATGGATCACATCTAAAAGTTTCAACGTCGTATCGTGCTACTATAACAGAGGCAAATAAAGAAGCGGCGTTTAACTGGCTTCGTGAAAATGGCTTAGGCGATATAATCAAAAACGAGATATCCGTATCGTTTGGTCGTAACGAAGATAACAAGGCGGCTGATTATGCCGAACTTGCAAAGAGTAGTGGGTTTCAACCAACACAAAAGATGAAGGTTGAGCCCATGACTCTGAAAGCGCTAGTCCGTGAGCGTATTGAGGCAGGAAAAGAAATGCCAACGGAAATCTTCGGGGTGTTCTCGGAGAATAAAACTACAATAAAAAGGAACAAGTAACATGAACCAAGTAGCAACAAAAAAAGAAGGAGCATTGGCAACAAATTTATTTGAAGCTGATGCAAATCAAGGTGCTCAAAATATATCGCAAGAAGATCTTGCGTTGCCTTTCTTAAAAATTTTGGGACAACTATCTCCAGAGGTTAATAAAAGAGATGGTAAATATGTCGACGGCGCAGAACCCGGAAAGATAATCAATACAGTTACGAATGAGTTGTATGATTCTATCGATGTAATACCTTGTCACTACAAAAGACAGTATATTGAATGGGCAGACAGAGGTACCAGCACTGGTGCACCTGTAGCTATTCACGATGCTGATAGTGATATCGTTAGTCAAACCACAAGAGGAAAAGACTACAAAGACAGATTACCAAATGGTAATTATCTTGATAACACTGCAAATCATTTTGTATTGTTATGTGGAAAGAACCCAGGCACAGCATTGATATCTATGAAGTCTACTCAATTAAAAGTGAGTAGAAAATGGAACTCAATGATGATGGGTTTAAAAATGCAAGGTAAGAATGGTTTATTCACACCGCCTACTTACAGCCACATTTATAACTTAAAGACTGTTCAGATGTCTAACGACAAAGGAACATGGTTTGGTTGGGATGTGTCAAAAGTTGGTCCTGTTGAACAAAAAGATTTGTATGACATGGCTAAAACTTTTGCTGTCAGCGTAGGTAAAGGTGAGGTAGAGGCTAAACCAGAGAATCAAGAAGTCAAAAAAGCTTCATTAGATTTATAAGATCCTAGGTAGTGGGCGTCTAAGCGAGAGTGGAAACGCCCACTTTGCATTTATGTTAGATAGATTTATAAATATATTTGAGGGTTTAGAACGTGCTTATGGTCAATTTAAAAAGAATGATAAAAAACTTTCTATCAAAGTAGAGGGTAGACCTTGGGTAGAACATAAACCAATTACAAAACAACTTTGGGAGAATCATCTCAACGGTGTAGGTAATAGACTCGGTATTTTTCCATTAAAAGATGACGGAACCTGTAAGTGGGGTGCAATAGATATTGACGTAAATAATTACGACTATGAAGATTTATTAAAGAAGATAAGAAAACTTAAACTACCATTAATAATGTTTAGATCAAAAAGTGGTAGAGCACATGTCTATATGTTTATGAAAGAATTTACTAGTGCTGAAGAAGTGCAAACAGTTATGAAAAAGTTTGCAGGTCAATTAGGTTTAGCAGATATTTTAGATAGAGTTTATCCAATGCAAACATCTTTAGCAGATAAAAAAGATGGCTCATGGTTAAACATGCCGTACTTTAATCATGAAATAGGTAGCACTTATGCATACACCGATGAGTTTGAAGATGCAACGATTGATCAGTTTTTTGAATTATATGACAAGTACGCACAAACTGATCTTACAGATTATTTAAAAGAAGAAATAGAAATACCTAAAAAGAAAACTAAACCAATAAAAGAAAAAACTTTAGAGGATTTCTTTTTACCATGCACAAAGAATTGTTTGAAACTAAATGATGGAAAGATTCCAAACGAAAACAGAAACGATTATTTATTACACATGTATACCTGGTCGATGCGAGCAGTAGAAAAAGGTGTAAAGAAAATAGAGGCTTATAGTAAAATGGATGCACCCGGATTGTTAAAACATTTTAACAGAGAGTACATGTCCATGCCATTAGAAGAGAAAGAAATACAGGATACAATATTAAAATCAACAGACAGAGAATATAAATATCTTTGCAAAAGACCAGCAATTAAAAAATATTGCGATGCCTCTGCGTGTGTTAGAAACTCATGTGGTATAGATCCAAAGCAAGCTGCAGAATTAATTAAAGCAGAACAAGCAGTCGGTGATATAACAGAATTTACAAGTAAACCTCCTATCTTTTATGAATCAGTCGATGTTAAAAATAGAACCGGAGATGGTTTTATTAGAATTAAAGTACAAATGTCTGGTGCTGACATTATAGATAAACATAAATGGGTAAACATACTAGCAAACTCAGGAAACTTTCCACACCCTGCAATTTTAAAAATGAAACCATTAGAGTTTCAAGCTTTTCAATATGCTAGACTAGAAAAAAGAGTGTACGAAGAAGCAGATGAAGAAGCAAGTGATGATCATGAATTTAAAAATATGGTGTATGCTTTTATACGAAAGGCTACTGTGTCTTTTAATCAAGATGCTTTGCTGGATGGTGGTTGTTATGTAGAGGGTAATGGACGTATTCATTTTAGATTAACAAAACTGGTAGAGTATTTTAAATCACAAAAAGATAACACATCACAAAGACAGATATGTTTTAATTTAAGAAACATAATGAAAGCTAAAAATTTAAGGGGCAAAGTATACAACAAAGTTTTAAAAAAAGATATCTCTTGCCCAACATGGCATTTTGAATCTGACACAGAACAATACACAGTATTAGGAGATGCAGCAAAGAAAGTAACACATGAAAAAGATTAGAATAGCAGGACCACCAGGAACAGGTAAAACAACAAAGTTAGTTGAGATATACTATACACATTTAGAGCAATACTCACCAACAGATATAATAGTTATATCTCATACGAACGCTGCAGCTGACCACATCAGAGGTAAAATATCTGAAAACAAAAGTATAGAAACTTTTCAAAAACAAACAGGAAAAGAAATATTTCATTTGGTAAAACAATCAAAAGCAACATTAGAAGAAAACGTTACAACCATTCACAAGTTTTGCAAAAATCGTATAACAGGAAAATCTTTTTTAATAGAGGATTATGAAATATTAAAAAACATTTATCCAATGTTTGATAAATACACATCAAATAAAAAATTTAATAGTACGCAAGGTTTGTTTGCAATACATCCTTTTTTTAAATTTATGAACTTTGCAAGAGATAATGGTAAAGAAGTATTAGCATATTACAGAAGTTTAAGTTTCGATGAAAAGAAAGATTATGAATATACCATTGAAGAACTAATTGAAATGGAGAAAGACTACATAAAATTTAAAACTAACGAAAAGATAAATGGTAGAACTACAAAGATCTTAGACTTTCAAGATATGGTAGAGGATTTTTATAATAACAAAGAAGAGTCTGAAAAACTTTGTAAAGATATAAAAGTATTAATTGTAGATGAAGCACAAGACTCTAGTGTCATACAAAGAAAAGCAGAAGAAGTAATGTCAAAGAATGTAGATTACTTTTACAAAGCAGGAGATCCAGACCAAGCTATCTTTGAGTTTGCTGGTGCAGATCCAGATTCTTTTCATAAAGAGTTTGCTGATCCAGAAATAGAATTAAAACAAGGACATCGATGTCCTAGAGTAATAAATGATTATTGTAAACAGATAATACAAGATATCTGGCAAGAGTATGATTATACCAGAGTATGGAAACCAAGAGAAGAGAATGGTCAAATTGTAGAGGGAGAATTATTTTATTTATCGAGTTTGACGCAAGACCCTTTTGCGTCTGAATTAAAAAATAGAATATTAAATACAGATGAAAACTTTATATTTACTTACAGAGGTGGTGAACCAAGAGATATGATAAATTATATCATGCAAATAGGAATCCCTGTTAAGATACCAAACAAAGAAAAAAGTAAGTTTAAATTTAAATATCCAACCAACGACGTTAAAAATCAAAGAGAATTTATAGGTTTTGCTAACGGAGAAAAAAGATCACTAACAAAAATAAAAGCTATGTTTAAAGCCATGCATCCGCAATACACACGAAAGACTATTCAACAATTAGAAGATGAGGACAACGGAAGTTACGATATAAACTGGTTAATCGACAAAGGGTTTGTCGTTCCAGGTGTAAAAAACATAAATGATTTTCAGTTAATTAGTAAAGTAGATACAATACACATGAAAAATTACATACGTCAGATAGTAATAAACAATAGAGATTTGGAGGACAAGAGAGTGTTTTTAGAAAACATACATACAATCAAAGGTAAAGAATTTGATAACGTAGTTTTTGATTTTAAATTAACAAAAGAAGAAGATTTGTTTTCGAAGAAACGAATGAAGTTTGTTGCATGTTCACGTGCAAAGAAAACTTTATGGTTATTAAAAAGTACAACTAATTTAACATTTGCAGGAAAGGAGGATACTCATGAGCAAAGTTTGGGATAAACAACATGGCGGAAGTCACTATCAAAAGTATGTCATTCAACCGAGTAAGTTTGTTGTTGAGAATAAATTGCTATATCCAGAGGGATGTGCTATTAAATATATTATTAGACATCAAGATAAAAATGGTAAGGAAGATTTATTGAAAGCAATACATTTTATAGAAATGATTATAGAGAGGGATTATAAGTGATACCAGATTTAGAAGACTTAGATATTAAAGATGGTGATGTTGTTGCTGTTGACTTAGAGACACACGATCCAGACCTCAAGACCCACGGATCAGGGGCCATCATAGGTAAAGGTAAAGTTTGTGGAGTTGCTCTTGCATACAGAGATGAAAAATATTATTTTCCAATAGGTCATCTTCATTCAGGTCAAAACATTGGTAAAAATAGTTTATGGAAGCATTTAAATAAAATACTTTTTCAAAATAAAAAAGTAACAAAAGTATTTCACAATGCAATGTACGATGTCTGTTGGATACGTGCAGCCACTGGTATGATGTTAAAAGGACCAGTATATGATACAATGATAGCAGCATCTGTTATTGATGAAAACAGACCAAAGTATAGTTTAGATGCATTAGCAAAAGATTATTTAAATGATAACAAATACAAATACGATCTTGCAGACAAAGCAAAAGAATTGCACGGTATATCAGACCCGATGACTAATATGCATAAACTGCCATATGATTTGGTTGTTGATTATGCAGAGCAAGACGTTTCACTTACATTACGACTTTGGAATAAGTTTGAAAAAATTATTAAAACACCAGTAAATACAGAATCTAAAAATAAAAAAACTTTAGAAAATATATTTGATATAGAAACACGATTGTTTCCTTGTTTAGTTGAGATGAGATTTTTAGGAGTAAGAGTTGATGAAGAGAAAGCAAAAACATTTGGCGATACTCTTAAAAAAGAGCAAGCAGAAATATTAAAAATAATTAAAAAAGAAACAGGTCTTGATATTGATATCTGGGCTGCAGATTCTATTCAGCCATTGTTAGATCATCAAAAAATTACAGATTATAAAATAACACCTAAAACAGGGCGAGCTAGTATAACAAAATTATATTTAGAATCACACACAAATAAGTATTTAAAAATGATTGCAAAAGCCAGACAATTAGATAAATTATTCAACACTTTTGTAAGCGGTATTTTAAAATTTATACACAAAGGTAGAATACACGCAGATATAAATCAGATAAGATCAGATCAAGGTGGAACAGTTACGGGTAGGTTTTCTATGCGTAATCCAAACCTACAACAGATACCAGCTAGAAGTGAATTGGGTAGTAAAATACGAGAGCTATTTTTACCAGAGGAAAATCACAAGTGGGGATCATTTGACTACTCACAACAAGAGCCCAGACTGGTTGTGCACTATGCATTGAAGAATGGCTTTTACGGCGCCGAGGAGATGGCAGAAGAGTATCGAGAGTACCCAGACACCGATTTTCACGAAATCGTCGCCAGAATGGCTAAAATAACCAGGAAACAGGCAAAAACAATCAACCTAGGTCTTTTTTACGGCATGGGTAAGAATAAATTAGCTAGATCTTTGGAACTAGAGGACGACGAAGCAAAAGAACTTTTTGAAAAGTATCACAGTCAAGTCCCTTTTGTTAGAAAACTATCGCAAGGACTACAAGACTTTGCAGAAAAAAATAAAAATATTTACACACTGGAGGATAGATTTTGCAGATTCGATAAATGGGAACCTGTTAATAAAGAATGGAATCCTGAAAAAGGAATTTTTGAGATCAGTGATTATCAAGAGATAGATGGCAAAAAACAAATAGTTAAGATACCAGTTCCTATATTAAAAAGAGATGAGGCAGAGAACAGGTATCATGCAGAGAAAGCTAAAAATAGACATGAAAGCGATCCACACGGTCAATATTTTGAAAAACATTATAAACCTGCGTTTACGTACAAAGCTTTGAATAGATTGATACAAGGATCAGCTGCAGATATGACAAAAAAAGCAATGGTGGATTTATACGAACAAGGTATTGTACCACATATACAAATTCACGATGAACTTTGTTTTTCAATTAAAAATGATGAGCAAGCTAAAAAGATAAAGTTCATTATGGAGAATGCGATAAAATTAAAAGTGCCTAACAAAGTGGACTATGAATCTGGACCAAATTGGGGTACAATTAAATGAGGATAAATTATGGCTTATTTAAATGCAAACATACCACCTATCTATGCACAGATAAGAAGAGAGTATTTATATGATTTACAAAAACACCATGGAGAAGTTGAAGACTGTATTATCTTCGGCATATCAGCTCTTACAGGAAGGAGCATACTATGGCATGCTATTATGGAAAACGGTGCAATATTTTATCGCCTGCCTATTAGCGCGTTTATTCAGAAGGGATTTGAACCATCCAGAGTGCCCACAAGACGACTTGATGAATTACAGCTTTGGAATTGTTTTTCTTATTATCCTTCTGTCCATTCTTGGGATGTTTTAGAATCACAGGCTGGAAAGTATATCGGAAAAGATAAAAAATGGCATTCAGGTAAATATTTATTTACTATTGACTTTGCTCACCCAGAAGCTAACATACTCGACACTGATCATTCAGAAATCCCGCACGAGCATAAGTGCGCTCACATAATTGCTTTAGATGATGGCAATTTTGCAGCACAACCAAATAATAGATGTATATGGGATATACCTTCTTTCACTGTAAAAGATGAAACTCCTGATTGGAAAGTGCAGACATCTGAATGGAATGTAGAAGATAGTAGAGCATGGCGGACAGAAGATACCGACAAGTTTTTCTATGAAATTGAGGAGAAAAAACATGATTGATAAATGTAAAAACATTTGTTGTAGAATATGGGAAAAAATTAAAGCTTTATTCACACCGAAAAAGCAATAATGATTGGAGGTTGTTATGGACTACAGGTTCACAGCAATACTTATAATTTTATTATGTTTACTTGCGTTTTGTGTGAGACCACCACAACCGTTGAAAGTTGACCAGAAAGATTATATACTCCCTATACCAAAACCAAAACATGAATAAGAAACCATTAAATATATCTGAAGAAGCTGCTGTGCAGATGCCGATGAAGACGGTTGCCAGTTTGATTGCGCTCGTCGCAATTGGAACCTGGGCTTATTTCGGATTGCATGAAACATTAAACAATCACGCTACAAAAATAGAGTTGATGCAAAAAGACTTAGAACAAAACTCAGAGTTTAGAATTAAATATCCACGTGGAGAACTTGGCCAGTCAAGTGGAGAAGCGGAGCTCTTCATGTTAGTAGAACACTTAGCAGGTGTTTTAGAGGACGTAGATAAAGAAGTAAAGAGTATGAGAAACAATGCGGTTAATATAGAATTTTTAAAAGAAAGAACAAAAAAACTTACAGAAGATGTAGAATCATTGATTAGAAAAAATGGAGCACATTAATGATAGAGTTAGTTTTTGCATTATTACTTATACAAGACCATAAAATTATAGAGCATCGTTACCACGAGTCATTATCTCAATGTATGAAGGCCAAACGTTATGCTATGAAAGACAAAAGTAGCAAAGATAGAGTGGTTTATAAATGCATAAAATCTAAGGCAAACGTAGAGGTATACATGGGGGAGAAAAAAATTCTTTCTTTAATATTAGACTAATGAAAATACACGCAGAAATAGTTAATGGTATCTGTCCTACTTGTGAAGAGTACACACCGTTAGTAGGAATTACCAAACAATTTTTTAGATGCTTAACATGTGGTGCAGATTTAGAACAACATATAAATGGTTGCATTAGATATATACCTCACTTACATAAAAATACATTACAATCGAAAGTAGACGAATATTTTAATGGCCAAGAAAGCTAAAAGTTTATACACAAAAGTAGCACACGTACCAATATTTCACAAAACAAGTATAGGTAGAAATCCTAGTAAAACCAAAATGAACAAGCATAAAAGACGTAGTTTTAAAAAATACCGTGGTCAAGGCCGTTGACAAACATCCCAAAATATCCTAGTCTTTAGGTATGAAAGAAAAAATAATAACAATAAAAGTAAATGGTGCAGCGCAAGGCCAATGGTCTAGTTTGTTGCTAGAGTTAAACTTAATGAAACAAGCATGGAGATCTTATGGTGTTGATATAAATATGAAAGCATCAGGATTAAAAAATGTTTTAAATCATGGAACAAAGGTAAACGATGGATCTAATTATACTAAACGAAGGCCTGTATCAACTCATCCCTGTAACAAAGAAGATGTTAGAGGGAGTAGAACTGATAAATGAAATTAATTGTTTTGATCTGTGTGACATACTCAGATTAAAACTAACTGGTTACGTTGATACGTTAAACTTGCATATCATGAAAGATGGTGGTGCACTTATAGGTTGTATGTGTAGATGATACACCTACCCTAAAGAGGGATAAAAGTAAGGGTAGGTAATGGTGAGAAATTATCTCCCCATACCACAATCTTGCCATATTGTCAAATCGTGTTAACGGGTGTGCAGGTAAACTTAATGTACATGCCATATTTATTGATGTCTTCTCTACCTATCTCTTCTAATTTCTTACGTGCTTCTTCATAACCAAAGTGTAGGCAATCGTATTTACTTCTAAATGTTTCAGGCCACTCAAATGGCGGCATACATTCTCCAGCAACACTAGAACAAATTATTAAACTCATTAATATTTTCATTGACAATCCTATAATATCACCTATATATGGGTTATTAATATGAAAGGAAACACTTATGACAGACATGAGTAAATACAAAAATGTTTCTCTAACAAAAGAAACATACGCTACATTAGATAAGTTATCAAAGGTATTATTGCCCGATGCTAAGTTATCCATAGCAAAGACCATAGAATCAATAGCAAATGAGAAAGCGAAGAAAT
>VTLG01010827.1_pt1 | contig 10907 bp, 8 predicted proteins | sample 4694571 | NCBI WGS metagenome assembly VTLG01 (sample SAMN12604809, study PRJNA352737) | marine metagenome | biome: ENVO:00000447; feature: ENVO:00000209|ENVO:00000569|ENVO:01000036; material: ENVO:00002151; isolation source: viral sequences binned using virsorter ... | reverse complement strand
TTTTGGAATTGGACGGCTTGATTTGTAACGTTTCCTGTAGCCGCTGCCACAGGGTTTGAAGTATTGTTGGTTTCTCCCTCTTCAGCATAACTTGGGGTTCCTATTGTGAGAATACTGATAATGATACTGTAGTAGAAGAGGTGTCGATTTCTCGCTCTATCTCTGTTATTTCCAGTACCTGGCTGGCTGCTCTTGTCACTACCTCTAGTGAAAAGTCGCTTCCAGCTGTTGTCATGTTGAATACCGAATCTGAATCCGCTATTCCGCCAGAAGTTGCTGATGAGTGGGTTATATTGTCTCCTGACCATTTGTTTAATGCAGACCCATAAGTCGTGATGGTTATTTCCTCCACGATCTCTTGAGTCGTTGTAGTGGTTGAGTTCATACTGCCTTGGGTGAATTGAGGCGTGACTAACTCTGCTCTTACACTAGCAGGAAATGCCAGTGCTAAGAGTAAAAGCCATTTCTTCATTCTTTTTTCTTTACCATAGGGCAGTTAACAGGTGTACCTTTACCCTTCGAATTGGCTGTATTGAGCCCGAAGGAAGCCAGTGCACCAGTAAATATCGAAGCAACGAACGTGATATCCGAGCTTCCAGATTTCTTAATAATATTCCCAGGTAGCTCAACGTAATTGAGGGTTATTATAAAACCAGCCCAGACAACTACGCCAAGTCTAACCATAGTAGAAAGGAGGGCTATTTGTTCTTCTTCGAACTCTCCTCGCTTTCCTTTGATTCGGTCAAGGAGATTTCCTTTTCCTTCTTCTTTTTCTTCCATGCGTCGACTTTAGATTGGAGTTGCTTCTGAACCTTCTTCTTTATAGGTTCAAATAAAGACTGAGTAACGGTTGTAGTTGCTACTGCTATTACTGCCGTTGTTACAGCTGTTACCACCACCGCTGTTTCCGGTAGTGGCATCTGTATGTCTATTACAGGTATCTTTAGCTTGGGTGGTTCTGGTGTTTCTGTTGTCTCTTCTTTCTCCTCCGCCTGTGTCTCCTCAGGGCGCTCTAAATCAGCTGGGGGTATGATCATAGGCTTATAGGCCGGAACGTCCGCTGTAGGCTGTTTGAGGTACATCTGAGGGATGTACAGAGCCTTAGGAAGGTTAGGGCGTGGGAGGTTTATACTCATCCTGCTTCAAGTGCTGCTACTTTAGTTTCCAATGTCTCTATTTTAGCAATTGCTTCCTGAAGCGCTGCAGTTAATAAAGGGACTAATTTAGATTGATCTATTTGTTGTGGATCTATTTCACTAGATGAGTATGTTTTTACATCCCCTACCTTTTTACCACTAGGTAATGTATCTCCTTCTTCATAGAAGGTTTCACCCTTCATTGCATCTTTAGTACCAGTTATAGCTTCAGGAACTGCTGTCACTTCATGAGCAAAGAATCCATCTACTTTTATAGAAGGTGTGACTTTAAAATTAAATTTATAAGGTTTAAGTGTTTTTAATCTAGTTATACCATCTGATATAGCAACAGCATTTTCTTTTAGCCTATAATCAGAAGAAGTACTATAAGTAGTTGAACTAGCATCTATACTTATTGATCCTTTTGAAGACCCCTCCTTTCTGAATACTGCAACAATACCAGTACTATCGTTTGATCTATTCAAAATCAAAGCCAGACCAGGTGCTGATATAGTCTGTGTTCCTATAACTACATCTCTGGAACCATCTGCTGCTCCATGCCACCAAATACCTGGTGTTGTATCATAAACTCCTCCTTCAGATGGAGTACCACCCCAACACATTGTTGAGTTACTATGCCACCGCATCTTTTCGGTACCACCGAATTTAAAGCGGTATTGGTTTAAGTTACCACCGACATTAAATTCCATGTCATGACCAGAAGCTGTATTAGCTTTTATATAACCAGTAGAACTGTTAGCAGTCCAAGCAATACCTTTACCAGTTGGAAAGTCTAATCCACTGGTTATTGTATTACATTGAGCAGTACCATTATGGTATAAATATACTCCATTATCAGCTTCAGCATAGATCATATTCTCATCACCCGCGTTATTTTGTATATAAACACGGTCTGAACGTACATGTGCTCTACCTGAATTATCTTTAATATAAGAGTAATCACCACCTGTGTGATATATCTCTAGGTCATTTCCTGTACCCCAGCGAGTCTTAACTCCATCGTTATAGTCAGTGCCTGAAGCACCACCTCCACCAAATCCTGTAGCTGTACCTGAGCACGTTACATTACCTGGGAAAGTTACCGACTGATCGGAAGTATGAAGCTGAATACTATCTGCACTACCTGTTAACCCTCTAAGGGCTGCTGTTTTTATTGTACTCATGGTTTAGGATTATCAGATTTTACTTTAGCAACGGCATCGACCCAAGTTGTTGTACCGTTCTTTTTGTCCCAATACTGCATATCTAATTGATCTTCCAGACTCGGGTAAGCAGCTGCTCTTTTTGCTTGATAGTCAAGTTTAGCAAGTTCTACTCTAGCTGCATCTATATTTGATTGTACTAAAGTAACTTTATTACCATCTTTATCGAAGGCTCCTGTTCCATCGTCAATAGTGACAACATTAGCATAAGCCTTTCTAATTGCTTCGTGATCTAAACTCATGTTGAGAACTCCATTACTATAATTGAACTAGAGTATCTACCACATGAAGCATCATCCGTTGCAGAAGAAGTCCTGTTTACATACACATCAGCTCCTCCATTTTCATGTCGTACTTGTACTTTATATACAGTTGAGCTGGTAGATTGAGCTTGTTCTACCCATACATTACCACTCGTTTGTGCTCTATTACTAGAACCTCCATGGTTCATATCCCAACCAGCTTGAACGGTACTACCAGATGCGGTACCTACACCTATACCCGTGCTATCTCTAGCTATACGGCCATAAGATTTAGATCCTGTAGTATTACCATTTATAAAAGCCCAAATAGCTATAAAATTATCTGTTGATGTAGGTGTAATAGTTGCTGTTAATCCTGTAACATCTGTAAAAGAAGTTGCAGCTGTACTAAAAGTATCTACCTTAGTACCGTATTTAACTTGTACAATCTTACCTCCACTTGGAGTAGCAAAACTTAAAGTTCCTGATCCGTTTGTTTTTAAAAATTGTCCGTCACTCCCTGCAGTTGCAAGATTAATACTTGCTGTAGGGAGTGTAATTGTAGGAGTACCTGCTGCTGCTGCAACAGTGACCTGTGCTTCACCAGAGGAGCTACCTTTCAGTTTTAATGTACTCATTAGTCTGCTGCCTCCGCTGTGTTACCTGCTTCTACCCATTCTAAGTATTCTTCATAATCTATATTACCTCGAACCTTTGGGATAAAAGCACCGTCATTTTTTCTAATGATAGTATTAGCCATTACTGATTTTCCTTCTCTGATTGAGGAAATTTCATCTTTTAGTAATTTATATTGAAGTATCATAATTAAATGTCCGCCGAACAAAGTATTGAAGCATTAGTACCATCTGCATGGGCCGTAGCATATAGCTGAACTGCATTTCCAGCTGCTCCAAATGAAGCACTAGTGAAACCAGTTCCGGAAACAGTAAATTTAGACTTAGTTATATAATCAGCAGACATAGTACCATGCGTTGCTGGCCAACTACCGGTATGATTCGTAAATGCTATTTGGCCAGCAGAGTTAGCACTTGTTGTATTAGGTAGTGTAACAGTCGGAGCAGCTCTCATTTCAGTACGTAACCAAACAGGAGCAGCACAAGTGGAATCACTAAATGCTTGTGCAGTTGCACTATAGGCACGTAGAAATACACGTTGGCAATAACGTTGACACCTAGCTAATTCATCCGCATAAGTACGGTGTTCAAAAGGAGTTGCTGTATCTCCTACTTCTAATTGAACACCTGTTACATGAAAAGTTGCATCATCCGTTGTCCACCAAGTAGAAGTGCAATCTGGAGATTTATTTGCATTATCTTTAACTGCCCATTCGTCTAAAGTTTTATTATTTGTCTTATCTGTTCCGTGAAATAATGACCAACTATGGAAGAAACCTTTTTCGTTTGTACTTATAATTGTAGAGAAATTAGAATTACCTGGAATTGTTTTTGTAACTTTAGTCCAAGTATTAGCACTTAAAGCAACACTATAGGTATATTCATATTGAGTAGAAGCTAAAAAAACTCTAAATCTCATATAAAAAGTTTGAGCAACACTTGATTTTGCCCAATAAGAAAGGGTTAGTTTACTATTGGTATCTGTAGGAACCCAACCACTATTACAAACATCTTTACCTTCTAAAGCAGTTTGGAATTCTACATAATCCGCAGCACCAGCACCACCTGACTGATTACCATTAACTAACTTATATGCATGTTTAAAACCTTTTTCCCAAGGTCCAGTATCACTAGAAGTTAATGTCTCTTGATGTCTTTCTATTATAGCGTCCGCCCCAGCCCAAAATATTGAATATCTATCTACTGATTGATAACCCTGTACATCACCAGTATAACTTGTTGCGCGTTGGGCCACGTTACACGCGCCGTTTGCCATTAAATTTCTAAACGAAAGAGGGAAAGCACCATCTGCTAATTCTGCTGAATCAATAGCATCATCTGCCATGCATCCATTATCTATCACGCCGTCAGGTAAACCACCTACGGCTAATCCGGTGACAACTCCGTCACCCGTAATTGTTACTGCCATAATTTATACTATTGTAAGTGTTCTACCAGTCGGAACCGTAACGGTTTTCGTACTAGCTATTGTCATTGGTCCAGGGAACATTGCGTTATTAGTCCCTGCTATTGTCCAGTCATCAGTAATTTCTGCTGGGCATTCAAATCCTCGGCCTGTGATTTGTTTACCGCAGATTAATCCTGTTGAAGTTGTATCTTGGAAAGTTAGATTAGTTTCTGCATCTAACTCAGTTGTTGTTGATCCAACAGTACAAAGTTCATTTTCTGTAGCACTATTTAAAGCTGATATAGTTCCACCTGCAGTTTGCCAGGAACAAGTACCATCTCCATCTTCTCTTAGGAATTTCGTACCACCACTTTCACCAGTTGAAAGTACTGCTGTACCTTCTGGAGTTGATGTTACTGTTTCCCAAGATAAAGTACCACCACTAGTATTCCGTAAGAATTTATTTGATCCAGGTTTAGCTAATCTAGCTAAAGTATCTGTACCACTAGCGAATATAACATCACCAGCTACAAGAGATATATCAAGTTTAGCACCGGTAACTGTATCATCATTCGGTGTAGTCGAAACTCCTGCCTCCCACTGAGATCCATCATATACAAATAATGTATCAGTTGAAGTATTATAATAAAGATCTCCATCATTATTATCTGATCCAGGTGCAGAACTAGCTATACGATACCTAGCTTTAAAAGACTCGACAGTATCAGATAAAAGTTTTATATCTTCTGTAGTTGCTATTAATCTATGATAATTATATGTATGACTTGCTCCTGTTGATACAACTAAAAGACCAGATGAAGCTGGTAGAATATATGGATCTGCATTATCTCCTACACCTCCTCTAAGAATAGAGGGGAATCCATTAATTGTTACGTTATCAGAACCATTACCATCTGTTCTACAGTTAGTTGCAACACCACTGCTATTAACAGAAATCTCTGTAGCATCAGCAATACTAACTATAACACCTGCAGCTGGGACAGTTGTTGGGAATACATCTTCAGTTGCAATTGCTTCAAATCCACCAAGCGGACTTATAGCTCCTGCGACATAATCTACAACAGCTCCTGATGTAGGAATATGAGTATCACTATCAGATATAGTTGTTTGTTCACAACCTATCTTAACAAAAGTTACAGCGTCACTTGCTATATGATCGGCGTCAATGCTTCCATTTACATAATGTTCTGAATCAATAGAATCATCTGCTATCTTTGTACCGTCAACTGCATCATTAGCTAAATGAGCTGTATCTATACTACCGTCTACATAGTGTTCTGAATCTATTTGATCGTCAGCTATTTTATCTCCAGTTACAGCGTCACCATTAATTTTAGCTGTTATAACTGCATTAGTTGATATATGAGCAGCATCGATTGAAGTTGCAGTATAATTAGCAGAGTCTACAGTAATACCAGTAGGAAGTGCTCCTGTGGCTAATTTATTAAGTCCTATAGCTGCTCCAGTATTAATATGCTCGTTTAAGATAGAATTATCAACATAATTATCTGTATTAACAGAATTATCTTGTAGCATATCTTGAGATATAGCATTATCTGCTATATGCGATGCGTCGATTGCATCATCTGGAATTTTAGCTGCTGTTACTGCATCATTATTTATTTTAGCAGTTGTAATAGCTGAATCGGGTATCTTTGTAGTAGTTACAGAACCAGTTCCAAGTTTAGCTTCTATAACTACTCCTGCACCAAGATGTGCACTATCTATACTACCGTCTACATAATGTTCTGAGTCTATTTGATCGTCAGCTATTTTAGCATTTGTAATAGCTGAATCGGGTATTTTTGTAGTAGTTACAGAACCAGCTCCAAGTTTAGCTTCTGTAACTACTCCTGCGCCAAGATGTACAGTATCTATTGACCCATCAACATAGTGTTCTGAGTCTACTGAATTGTCTGCTAGCTTAGTTCCGTTAATTGCATCGTTTGCAATCATAGAAGTTTCAACAGCCGTACTCGCAATAGTGAATACGCCTGTATTAGCCATGGTTACATCCCCTGAAGGGGTAACTGCAGCCGCAACACCACTACCATTACCTGCAAAGATCTTACCATTTGCAAGTGGTTGTGCAGCTATATTAGCATTGATTCTATCATCAATAGCTGCAGCTGTCATTATTTTGGTATTGACATCAGCAAAAGCTTCTGTACTATCTATGGTATCTGTAGTGTCATTCCAGTGACCATCAACTTTATCTTGAGTCTCCTGAGATACGTATAATGTCTGGTTAAAGTCATTATTTAAATCCTGTGCTCTAATAGCAGAACCAGAGAAGAATTCAGATTGAAGATTAGAAATATCTGTATCTCTATATATTCTAACCGCAACACCACTTCCAGGTGCTGATACAAAACTAATTTGGGTAGGGCTGGCTAATGTGTAATGAGTTGTAAGTGTCTGATCAACTTGGTCTAAAGAGACTTTGATGTCAGTTGTATCTAAATATGGGAATGTGAAGGAAAACAGCGTGGTGGTTGCGTTTCCTGTATAGTTATTTTCAATTGTGTAGGCCATAGTTACCTATTAGTCATTTGGAGTAATTGGTTTACTTCTTCATATTGTGTCCTGCTTAATTCAGGATCAGCTGTTGTATTCGCTTTAGCAGCTTTTGCTTTTCTATGTGCAGTTCTTAATAGAACAACATCTGGATCATTAGCAAGTTTCGCCCACGCTTTAGCTTTAGCTGCCTTAAATATATCATTAATCAGTTTATTGTGTACATAATCCATAGGAGATTTACCAGGTTTTTTCCTGTGTAAACCTTTTGCTATATCTTCTTCCATTATTTTCAAAGATCTTATAACATTAGGATTCTTTGAAAGCTTCGCTAATTTAAGTTCTAAATTTTGATCACCTATAGCTTTTTGGAATTTAGATCTTATAACAGCATTATCAGCTAATGATGTGCCATCAGGAGCTGTCGTTGTAGCTAAATTAATATTATACTGACTACGGAATAAGAACTTACGCCCAGGTGATTGGTCAAAGTTTAGTTGTACAGGACTAATCATATTAAATAATCTAGTCGGCACATCCCAATCTCTAATAGGTCTACCTGTTAAGATATCATATTTAATAGGAAGTCTATCTTCTTCATCCACAAGGAATTCAGTTAATTGATTTCTATTCCTTAGAGTATCTTCAAAGTCTGCATTAAGTTCTTTCATATAAGGATTTACAACTTTACCAACTTCATTTCTTAATGTAGAAGAAGGTATAAATCCATTCAGTATATTAGGTATAATACGTTCTAGCTTCTTAGGGTTATTACTGAATAAATCAGTTAAACTTGTCAATCCTTGCAGGTATGTTTTAGTAATCATACCTTTTGAAAGTGCTAAGCTTGCACTCAATAAACCTCTTTCAACATATTGATTACCTAGCAACTTTTGATTATCTCCAAGGTCTGCGATAAAGGATAGGATACTAGTGAATGGTTCTAGGGATTCATGGCTTATCCATATACCACCTAATTTAATTTCACGAGGTCTCCATCCTGCAGCTTCCCAAGCTCTACGAGTTTTAAGATCAGTAGGTCCATTACCAGTTAATCCGCCATTTAAGTAGACCTGACTAGCTGAGAATATAACACCTGAACCAATAGCTAATCTACCCATCTGTAGATCTTTAGCATTCTTCAGTTCTTGTGCAGTTTCTATACCATATTTAATAACAGTAGATAAATCGTCAGGAGTAGCTCTAGCAATATCTCTGAACTCTTGAACAAATAAATTGAAACCTGGTGTATGCTTCATGGTTAACTCTAAACCATTGATACCAGTTCTAGCGAACATATAGAATGGTTTAGTTTGTGGGTATGTACTAAACATTACGTCTAATGCTTTACCCCAACCAGTTAAATCTTTAGTAAGTGTAACTTCACCTCTAGCATATGCTAACAAGTTATCGTTTACAACACCTGTCTGTGGATTAAATATTTCATCTTGGAATCTAGCTTCATATTCTCTTATTAATTCTGGAGAAATATCAGGGATAAGTCCTTGAGTTCTAGCTTCCATAGCACCCATAAGTGCTTTACTTCTAGACCTAGCTCTCGCTAATACCATGGTCAAACCATCATCAGTAGCAGAAAGTAGTTTCATAGTGTAAGCAAACCAATTAGACTGGTTATGCCAACGGGAAACATTAGCTAAACGGAATCCAGCAACTTCTCCATCAGTAGCTCTACCACTATCTTCAGCCCAGAATCTCATAAGCTCCCATTGCTGATCATCTAATGTATAATCTGCGTACCTGTTTTTAACTGTAGATAACTCACCAGACCAATAACCATTAAGACGATGTTTAAAATAGTCCCATGATTCTGGTATAGCTTGTCTCATAGCATTGAGTTCTGCTAATCCATTCCTTAATGTAGAGTCATCTGTAAATCCAGTACCTAGGAATCTACCAGCTCCACCTAATATCTGAGATGTAGGTCGTAGGAACGTTGCAGTAGAGGTACCCATAATCGCCCTGATAGGGGTCTTAGGTCCACTCAGTAGGCTATTTATCATAACACCTTGAAGCTCTTTCACAATGGCTCCTGTGTTCCTTACACCATCAGCTGATGTATGGCCTAATAACTTGTTCCTCATGTAAGCATCAAAGTCTTTCCAATGATTAATCTTATTAGACATTGAGAATGCTTCTAGGAATGATCTTAGTAAATCATCTGAAGGTGCTTGCCAAGCCAAATCAAACATCATATCAACTTGATTCTTAGCTTGTTGATGCATATCAAGTAATACCTGATTTGCAAGTTTCTTACCACCTTTCTTACTAATCATATCAGTATACTCTTGACTCATTAAGAATTGAGACCTTTGTATTTGCTCATTACCTACAATAAGATTATCTCTGATATACTTAAGAGGACCGTCTACATCATCAAGATTAGTATAATCTATCAATTCCCTAGCAGCTATAGATCTAGCTCTTAGTTGTTTGAATAGAGACTCTTGTAGTAAATTAGCAGCTAGTATTTCTTCAGTAGCCCAAGCAGTGTAACCATCTTTAGTGATTGATCTTTCAATGATTGGAGCCCAGAAGTCTTTAGTTTCTAGATCACCTGAGTTACGTCCACCAATTACTTCTTGCATTCTGATAAAGGCATCTTCATATACACTCTGTATAGATTCTCCCTTTGCTTCTAGATCAGCTACTAGTTTTTTAAACCGTGCATCGCCAAAGAGTTCTTTAGCAATTTTATTATTAATACCTTTTGCTCCTGAGCCTGCTTCAGCTAATGCTTCTGCAGCCGCTGGTGTAACTAAAGATTCTAATGAGCCTTCATCCATAGAAGACCAATCATAGTCAATCCTTTTAAGAGTTTTTAAACCATCGTAAGGATTAGTTGTTGAGTTAGGTGCACCTTGGCCAGGTCCAGCTAAGTCTTTATTTTTATGGAATCGTATATCTGGATCATCAAGCTCTACTAAAGCTTTCTCTTCTATTTGTGCATTTATACTTTGTTGATCTGTAAGTAGTTTCCGTTCTGCACGTGCTATATTATCTTCCCAATCAGGAGACCATGATCCAAATTGATTACCTTTACTACCTTTTTGAACAGCTTTCATCTGCTCTATTTGGGTTTCAGGTTTTAGTTTATCAAAGTCTATTCCTTTATTGAAAAGTTTCTGACGTGTAGTTTGTCTAAGGTTTTTCTCTACAAGTACTTTAGCTGCTTTCTCTGCTTTAAGTAGTTTACCACTTTGAATTTTATCTACTTTCTTTAGAATATCATTAGTAGGGTTATTAGTTAAACCCTGCTTAACTCTAACTTTAGCGATAGCTCTAACAGTACCTTCAAGTGGTATACCTAAACCTACACCTTCACATACAGCCTTTACAGTTTTAAGTGCTGGGTGATCTGCATCTTTAGTTGTACAAGGAGTATCAACAAAACCAAACCTATCTCTTAATACTTGAAGACCGTTAGCCTCCTGTGAGTATTCTGAGAATAAGTCAGATAACGCACCAACAGAAGCACCTTTAGCAATCCAGTTAGAACTACCTATTGTAAATTGTGCAACTTTTGCAGCAGCTCCCGTACCCTTAGCAAGTGCTCCTCCCCATCCAACCCAAGGTATAGCCATTGTACCAAAGTGTACACCAGTTCTAATGAACTGTCCCCACCAAGTTTTAGTGATTGGGTTTAGATCACCACCAAGAGGGTTAAAACCAGGAGTGTATTGACCTTTTTCTTGTATCTCACTGAC
>VTLG01003260.1_pt1 | contig 10907 bp, 9 predicted proteins | sample 4694571 | NCBI WGS metagenome assembly VTLG01 (sample SAMN12604809, study PRJNA352737) | marine metagenome | biome: ENVO:00000447; feature: ENVO:00000209|ENVO:00000569|ENVO:01000036; material: ENVO:00002151; isolation source: viral sequences binned using virsorter ... | reverse complement strand
CATCAGATAATGACCTTGAAGTTTCAGTTGCAAAAACATATTTACCTTTTTTAGTTTCTCTTCTACTCTTAACTTGAATAGTATATTTAGCAGAGCCTAACTCTACTATTAGGTCTGCTGGATGTTTTTCTTGTGTTTTGTAACACCAATCACAATGCTCTAACAAGAATGTCTGAACTAATGACTCTCCTAATGCACCAAGCCTAGAATTAGCTTGATGATCTTCACTTGTCTTGTTGCCCATCTTTTTTACATAGAGCCAGTTGCCTAGAATTATACAATGCCCTATTTGGAGTTTGAATAGCATATCTTGATCTAAGCACCTCTTCTGATGCTTCTAACCATTTACCTAACTCCATGAGCTTTCTAGTTTCTTTAAAAGACATAAAACCAGTAATACCCATTTGAAAGCACATATCAATACATACAAGTCTAGCTTTTTCAGGTAATGTTCTCCATAAACCCCAGTTCTTAGTAAGCTGTTCTTGTACTTGTTTTATATCATTATTTAACAAATAATATGCTTCATCTTTTGATATACCCTTATCTTCTAAGTTTCTTCCTATACCTAAAGTCAATTTATTTTTAGAACAATGATAAGGAAAAATTTTTAAGCCTTCATGTCTTTTCAACATATCAACAACTTTATCTTGGAATATTTGATTGTAACCTTCGTTCATTTTGTTAAGCCTTGTTTCTTTTCATAAGTTCTAAGACCACCTAGACCTAACATACCCATTAAGACTGTAAGTAACGATCCCATATCAAATTGTGGTAGAGTTAATTGAATATTATAAAGAGCTAAAATAAATACAATAACTGGTTCTAATATAAAATGATAAGCTAAAGCAGTTGCACATACCCATCCTGTAAATGGTCGCCAACCTGCTACAAAGACTGTTCTATGTTTTGCTTCTTCTTTGTTGACTTCGATTTGAGCCATATTAGCTCTATGAAGTTCTGTTTTTAGTTCGTGTTCTAGTTTTTGTTTTAAATCCTTATCAGCAACAAACTTATCAAGAATATTGCTAATAGGATCAATAAGTTTTTCTAGCATATTACATAGCTGTTTTTACAATTAATGTTACTAAAGATGCAACAATAGTTGTAAGACCACCAATGAGCCAAATCTTTATATAATCAATTGATCCTTGTAAAGCATCAGTTTTTTTATAAATAGTTTTCCATCTTTCCTCGCACATCTTTTCATGTACTCGCAAATCTGAATGGACATCATTAGCAGTCTTTCTAGCCATAATTATTTTTCTTTTTCTTCTACTACTTCAGGATTAATGCTTCTTTCAAAAGATTGTATGACTATATTTTTATAATCGTTAGTCATAACATAATCATCATGTGCTGCTTGTAGTGTTGCAAGTTTTCTACCAATAACATTTAACCTAGATGCAAGTGCCATCTGTTCTTCAGTAAGATCAGATTGTCTATACTCAACATTATTAAAGGTTATTATCACTGGTTCTTGGTTTTCCATATTTTCCTTTTTACTCATATTTACTCTCCTTATAAGTTAAAATTAGTATATCAGTTATCTAAAGTAATTGTTTGTGTACTTGGATTTTTAAGAGCTTCTATTTGCTGATCCAAAGAATCTTCTATTAATGATACTTCTTCACCCATAGCTTCTTTAACCCATTCTACAACAATTTCATTTGTAACATTTTCAAGTGGTACAAAATCTTTTATATCTTCTGTATTTAAAGTTTGTGTTCCATAAGTTGATGCAGTTAAGTCTCCATCTTCTTTTGTAACTCTCCAATGCACATTGTAGATTACTTGCTCATGTCCATTATGTACATGATTGTAATAATCAACAGTTTTACAATTCCAATTAGCCATATTTATTCTCCTTTTAAAATTTTAATTTCAGATTGTAAAGCATCAATCTGTTCTTGTTGTTCCTTCATACCTGCAATTAAATGAACTACTAATTTACTGTAATCCATTTGATAGTATTCTGTTTTAGTGTTTTGACTAACTGCATCAGGTACTAAATCTTTTACTTCTTGTGCTATTAAACCTTCACTAGCTTTGTTATCTACTTTCCAGTTAAAAGCTACTGGATTCAGTTTGTTTATTACATCTAAACCTCTTGCTACACCAGTCACCTCTTTTAGCCTTCCATCAGAAGATGTATTATAAGACGTTGCTGAACCATTTGATTTAATATCACCAACAGTCCCATTAGGATTTCTAAATTCTATAAGTTCTAAATTACTTGTAGCAGTTGTAGCACAAATAAGATTTCTTCTATCATTAGAATCTGCACTAAAGGAAGCACCACCAGTTGAACCATTAGCTTCTGATGTAGTTCCTATATGTATTGCTCCACCATGAGCTATTCTCATATTCTCATCAAAAGTAAAAGTTGCACCTGCTGTACCACTAGCTGCACTTAAAAATATAGTATTACCTAGATGATCTTGTTGTAACAATTGAGTAGGTTGTGCTAATACTCTTTGATATAGTGTTGAAGCGTTTAAAAAATTATTATTATGCAGACCAAGAACTGCAAAGCCATTATTTTGAAATGATAAACCTGAACCATAATTACCTGTAAATGCATTAAAAAATTGAGATACAGATGGATCTTGTTTCTGACTACCAAAAGATATGTTTCCATAATTACCATCAATAGTAACTCTTGTAGTATCGTTTGTACCTAAATGTAATGGATAAGCTTGTCTATTTAATATATTAAGTGAATTATTAACAACAGCTTGAATTCTTGAATGGACACCAGCAGTTGCTTCAGAAAAGTCAATTATACCACCAGTAGTATCTCTTAAATCTAAAGTAACATAACCACTAAAATTACTAGCAGATGTACCACCAATAGCTATGTTTCCATTAGAATCTACACGTAGCCTTTCAGATAATGCTGAACCACTTGATGTTGAAAGTTGTAAATATCCTTCTCTATTAGCAGAAGTTGCATTTGTTTTTAAACCTGCAATAGAGCCTAAAACATCTGACCTTGATACACCATCATCTGTAACAGCACCAAGCTCTAATGCACCACCTTTGTTAGAACTTTGTCCACTTCTATTAATTAATCTTAATTTTGCCACATCTCCTGTAGCTCCACTATGTTTTATTGTAGGTGCAATAGGTGATCCTGCACTTGTAATATGTGCAACACCATCAGCTTGAAGTCGCATCATTTCACCATTTGTTTTAGTAAAGAAACTTATACCATCATCACCATTGTTATTATCTAAAATAAAACCTTCAGATGTTGTATATAAGCCACCTCTATAAGTAGATGTGCCACCTATTTGTATAGCTGGATTTGTTACATCGCCTATAGCATTACTTGAACCTATATGAAGATTTGCGTTTGGACTAGTCGTTGCAATTCCAACTCGTTCACTACTGTCAATAGTTATAGCCGTAGCATCAGCATTTGAAACAATACCTGCTACACCACCTGATGCATCTTCCCATGCAACACCACTTCCTGTTGAAGTTAAAACTTGTCCATCTGATCCTTGTGAACCATTTATTTTAAAGTTCTTAGCATCAACCCCATCATTAAAAATAGCTTCACCTGCCTCTGACATATCGAGGGTAAGAGCAGTTATGCCAGTACCACCATCGTTTCCTTTGAATAATATATCTTTATCTTGTACTCCAGCTTCCATCGCAAAATCACTAGAGCTGTTATTAAATTTGCCTATTTCAGTTCCAGCATCTTTAAAACTGATTTCACCACCATCAGAATCAAGATTAATACCACCTGCTACATCTATAGTAAAATCACCACTATCAGAAATAGTAGAGCCATTTATTGTAATATCATCTACTGTAAGCGTTGTAAGAGTTCCAACACTTGTAATATTTGTTTGTGCTGCTGTTGATAAAGTTCCTGCAAGTGTGCCACCTGTTACTGTTCCTGTTGTAGTAATAGCAGAAGAACCAACATCTATACTTCCAAATCCTGAAGTTATTGATCCACCATCTAAAGAACCAACACTTGTTATTTGAGTTTGAGCAGCATCTACTGATAATGTATGTGCTTGACCTTCGCCTGATGTAGCACCTGTTGATGTCAAGCCTGTTCCTGCTGTTATTGTGCTTACATAATCTCCAACTGTATCTGTTCCTAATACAACACTATTTGCTTGTATTGTTGTAGAAATTGAAATACCTGCTGTACCATCAAAATTAGCAGTACCAACTACATCTCCTGACAATGCTATTGCTCTTGCTGTTTCTAAAGCTGTAGCTGTAGCTGCATTACCTGTAGTATCTTGGTTTAGAGTACCAACTACAAAATCTAAAGTACCATCTGAATCATCATAAGTTACTGTAATACCTGTTTCAGTATTACCTGTAACCATGCCACCAACTATGTCTTGTACTCTTTCAGTAGTCATATAAAGGTTGCTAGAACCTTCTGCAATATCATCAGTATCTAATGTGACTGCTCCTGTTGCTGAATTGACACTTGTTACAGGAGCAGTAGCTTGTGTAAAACTTATAACACCTGTAGAGCTATTGTATGAAATATCACCACTAGCAGATATTGCTGATCTGCTTCTTGCATTTGTAAAGTAAAGATTACTTGAACCTTCTGATAGATTGTCTGTATCATGATTTGATAATGTTGAAACTTGTCCTGTTACATTACCCTCTAGGTTAGATACAAGAGTTCCAACTGTATATCCTGTACCTGAAGTATTTACTGTTGTTGTTGGCTCAACTTGTAAGTCTTTAAATAATTTAAACTTACCTGAATCATTAGCATCTCTAAATAAACCAGCAAATAAGTCTTGTGATCCTGAAGTGTCATACAATCCATAAAAACCTATATCTAATGAATCAGCACCACTATTAGCTTTTGCCAATTTAATTAATGGATCAGTTACAGATAAAGTATCTGAATTAACAGTTGTAGTTGTACCATTTACTGTTAAATTTCCTGCAATAGTAACATCATCAGGCAATCCTATCGTTACTGTTGCAGTTTCACTACCTGAACCTGATACTTCTATTTCATTTGTAGAACCAGCTATTGTAGCTACATAATTACCTACAGTATCAGTTCCAAGAGCTATGCTATTAGCTGCAATCGTTGTTGATAAAGTTATATTACCTGTACCATCAAAGCTAACACCTGTAGCTGTAACATCTCCTGATAATCCAATAGTTCTACCAGTTGCAAGTGCTGTAGCTGTATCAGCAACAACACCTGATAAATTATTTATAAATGTGTTTGTAACTCTAGTATCAATAGCAGAGTTAACTCTAGTATCTGTATAGTAAAGATTGCTTGAACCCTCACTTAAATTATCAGTATCAAATGGAGATAGCGTTATAACTGGCGTTAATGTTCCAGCACTATCATTATAAGTGAAACTTATACCAGTTCCATTTTGTATAAGTGTTGCAACTCGATCATCAGTTCTTTCATTAGTAAAATATAAATTACTAGAACCTTCACCAATATCATCTGTATCAAATGTATGTGATCCACCTAAAGCTATTGCTTGTGAATTTACAGTAATACTTGAATTAGCTAGTTTTGCGTTAGCAATAGAACCAGCTAACATAGCATTTGTAATACCTGTTGCTTTTACTCTAAGTGCATCAGAGTTTATTTCTATTGAAGAATCATCGACACCTACAGCAAGTGTTACATCTCCTGAAGTGCCACCACCAGTTAAACCACTTCCTGCTACAACTGAAGTTATATCAGCACTATTAGTATTTGCTATTGTCAATGTACCAGCAGTATCATCATAAGTAAGACTTATATTTGCTCCTGCTGTTAGTAATGTATTTACCTGATCATCTACTCTTTCAGCAGTAAAGTATTTGTTTGTTGTTCCTTCACCAATATCATCTGTATCTAAAGTTATATTTGCTGTTCCATCAAAAGAAACTCCTGATATTGTTCTTGCTGTAGCTAATGCAGTTGCAGTAGAAGCATTACCAACCAAAGCACCTGTAACTTGATTAAATACTACATTATCTGAAGTACCTACTGATTGACCAATAGCAAATGTAACACCATTACCTGAAGCTGTTGATGTAACACCAGTACCACCTAATAGTGATAATGTTTCACTATCTAAATCTATTGATATGGTAGATGATCCATCTGATATATCTAAATCTTCTAAGGTTATCTGACTAGCTATGTATGCTTTAATTGATTGTTGTGTTGCTAATGCTGTTGCAGAATCACTACTAAAATCATCTTCATCTAATATAGAAGTGACTGTAGCTCCTGAACCAAAACTAAATGATGAAATACCATTAACAGTACCAGCATTTATATCAACTGTATTATCAGCAGTAATACTAAATGGCATAGTAATCCATGCGTTATTACTACTGTTTCTTAGTTTTAAAACATTTGCAGATGTATCAATCCACCATTCATAAGCGTACATAGTGGATGGTTCACTAGAGCCACTATTATTTGATGAAATAGCTAATAAAGCATTATTTAAATCTGTTCTAAAGTTAGCACCTGTTTGGTTAGCTATGTTGTAATCATGTTGAGCCATATTAATTCCTCATATTAATTTTATACTTATGTTTGTCATTTATCTATATGGATCAGTTAAATCTATATCATCTTCTAATGATGATACAAAACCAGTATCAATATATGTCAAAAAAGCATTAAGTTCTAATTCTCTTGTACTAAAATGTTCATCTATCCAACCCTCTACAATGCTATCAGTTACATCATCAATTTCTACAAAATCTTCACTTGTTGTATCTTTTGTTAAATAATTAAATGTAATATTTTGTTTTGTAACAGTAAGCGTATTACTAGAGTTTGCTGTTTCGTATGCATTAATTGTATATTCAACTTCAGATACTAATTCTTTACCACCCTCTACTATTTGTTTTGATTTGATTACATTGGGTGTAAATGTTGCTGTATATCTTTTTAAAGTTGCCATAATTAACTCGCACTAAATTTAATAAATCTAGCATCTGCTGATCCTATTTGTAATGAATTGCTATCACCTTGTCCATAAATAAATAGGTTTACTGTACCTGTACCTGTATATCTAAATGCTAATGGTATATTTGTAGTATCAGCACTAGAAATTAATCTACTTTCACTAATTAAACCCATCATTTTTTCTAAATCAGGTGTTACATATCTAAATGGACTTGATGCATTATCTGTAAGTTTTGTAGTATCCGTACCACCTGATGTAACTGTTGTGTTAATCTGATTTGAAGAACTAGCACCAAAAGTACCATCAGAGAATAACAAACTTATTGTTTTGACCTCTCCTGTACCACCAACTAATCTTACATAGCCAATATAAAATCCAGCACCAGTACCAACACTTGTTACATGAGCATATCGCAAACTATTATTATTAAAGTTTCCAATACTACTACCAGTTACTAAGCCACCACTAGTAGGTAACACTAAATCAGTTACATTTATTTTTGCTGCTGTTACATTTGAAGCTAAAATTTTGTCTGTTGTAATTGCATCATTTGCTATTTGACCTGTATCTATTCCACCTGATTTAACTATTAAATTACCACTACCATCTGTATCAATAGTGACATCATCTATCTGTAAATTATTAGCATTTAGAGTTCCAGTTGTTATGTTGTCTGCATCAAGATTTATAACATTCACATTACTTGCATTAAGTGTTCCAGCACTTACATCATTAGCAGATATTGTTCCAAACACACCTGAATCAGATGTAAGTGTTCCTGTAGCTATATTAGCTGCAAGTATTGTAGATGCTGCAATTTCAGATGTTGTAATTGTTTGTGAGACTATTTCAACAGCAGTTACAGAATTTGCTGCAATACTATCTTGATTAACTGCATCTGTTTGTATCAATGCATTTGTAACAGCATCATCTATAATTTTTGCTGTAGTTACTGCATCATCTGCTATCTTGCCACTAGTAATTGATCCATCTTTTATATCTGTACCATCAGCTGGTTCATCTCCTACTGTAAATGTTAATGTAGCTGGACTAGATTCACTTCCTAAAACATTTAAGGAACTTACACTTGCAACATAGTTAGTTCCTTTTGGTATGAACATTAAATCTACATTTTCAACATCTACTATTTTATTTAACACTTGATTGCCTGATGAATCTACAACATTTACTCTATATTGATAATTTGGAAAATCAGTTGGCTCGTTCCATGATAGAAAAGGTCGTCCTGTAGAACTAGAATCAGTATCAGTAAATGCTAATCCAGTCGGAGCTTTTACAGCATAAGCAGATGGTAAGTTTGCTAGTTCTTCAAGTGGCTCTTGTGCTGGAACTTCCCAAGTATATACATCAAAATATTCTATTAAACTTACAGATACCAAACCATCAGACTGAAGCTCTAATCCTTCAACTCTACATACCTTGCTACTAAAGCCAAGACCTGCATAAGTAAAATCAACTATATCACCAACATTTAGTTTATACATTTCAGGTGTTCCTAAAAACTGTATAGTAGTTTGATTTCTACTTCGTGTAAGAATTGCCTTACCCATATTATGTGCAATATATGGATCAGTAATATAAGGAAACTCTGCTTTTACTTCTAATTCTTCACCACCATCATCAGATGTAAAATCATTTGCATCTGTTGTAGCAGAATGTAATACAGTTGCAGTATCTAATTCATATTTTTTATTTGCATTAAAAAACTCTACTACAACTTTATTTGCTCGTTGATCTTTATTTCCATAATCGACACTAATACCAGCATCAGCTATAACATGATCATCTGTAATGCTAAATGTAGATGAACCAGTATCTTCTATTTCTAATTCATATTTGCCATCAACATAAAGAAATATACCTCGCATATTTGCAAGTAATTCTTTTGCATTATCCATTACAGATTTGTTACAGTCTAAATATCCGTTACAATGAAATCTTTTGACTTTCAATAAATAAGTACCAATATTAGAAGAATAATTAGCACCTAAAGTAGCATCAACATAAACTCTGTAATCTTCACTTACATCAAAAAATTCATCTCTTCTTACATCTTTAATATTTATACCATTAAGTATTGTAGTGCCACCTGAATCTACTAATGTTATTTTTTCACCTATCTTATTTTGAAACCAATCTCTATTAGCATTTGTTCCTAATACATTAACAAAGTCATCACCATTACTACCACTCCACGTTATAGGTTGTGTTGAGCCATTATGAAATGGTGGATCAACTAGTGTATCAGCAGTATTAGCAGCAGTTTCAAATGTAGATGTGTTAATCTTTGAAATTGGTAAACCTTTACCATATTCAGTATTTGTAATGTAATCTAAAAAGCATAAAGCTGGATTATCAGACCATTCATAAGTTGATACTGTTCCAAATGTTTGACCTGAATCTCTAGGATCAAAAACTTTTTTTCCCTTTACTTGTACTGTCAATTGTGGAACACCTGACCACATACCTTCTTTATCATATCCATAATGTGCTGCTATATAACAAACACCATCTAATCTATGTGCTGAAGTCCAATTTGGCATTGATGCAACAAGCATCGGATCAGCAGTTTGCGAAGCTGCTCCATGATGTAAATTCATAACATACCTATACTTAGCAGTAGGACTTGTTCCAAAAGTACCACCTGCAAGATTTAAACTATTTGTACCATTTTGTGATACTGAATTTAATGAACCATTACCTGAACTTATTTTATCTGTTCCAATATAACCACCTTCATCAAATCTAGCAGAATCAGTAAGTGGGTTGCCATCTAGTTCTATTGTTTTGCCTAGTATTTCTTCACATTCTCCAACTGCTAAAGCATATACAACATACAAATCTCTTGAATCATTCGCACTTGTGTCCATGTAGATTATTTGTGTACCAACTCTACGAGTACCATATATAACTGGTAACTTGCCACCAGCAGATGTTTTGTTTGCAAGTATGTCCTGACCTTTTGCCAACATTTGTCTTGCCTGCATAAAACCTTTTACACCAACTGCAAGAGTTATAGCTTGTATTACATAACCAATTTTTTTTAATGTTGAAGCAGCTTTCCAAGCAGTTCCAATAGCTTTAAAAAATGTAGCAATAGCATTTAAAACCATTTACATACCCCACCTAACATCTTCTTTAACTTGGGTTGCAAATTCCATACCCTTATCACCACTACTAAAAGTTTGTTGTGATTCATCAGTAAAATGTCTGCCTTTTGTTAAATTCCAGTTAGACCAATGACTAGCTACTAACATATTTAAAATAGAAGTATTCATATTTTCTTGTATAGATACATTTCTTATTTGACCTGTAAAATAATTTATAGCACCTACGATAGCTTCGTTAGCATCAAAGTAAGCTAAATGCACTTCAACCTCTTTATCTGTAAATGCACCTGATTGCACTAATGATCTAACCTGATCTGTAATGTTTGAAAATCCTATATTAATTTCATCAACCTGTAGTTGTCCTGTTTCAGCAGTTGCATCTACTGTAAGAAAAGAGCCACCAGCTTCATAAGTATTAGAATCAAAAACAATATTAGTATAGTAATCAGTTAGTCTTATTGTTGATGATAAATTAAGTTCAACCAAGAAAGCTGTTTTGGTTGCTGTTGATGATACTTGTGTTTGTAAAGCTGTTGATAAACTTCTTGGCATTAGCTAATAACCTCTCTAACATCAAATGAAATAGTATATAAACCACTTGCATCTGTTGAATACATAATTTCATTATTTTCAAGATATACAGTAAAACTTGGTTTATTTACAGTTACAGCTTCATTATCTGCTAGAGCAGCTACTAAGTTAGGTGATATTAATACAGTAAGTTCACCACTTGAATTAGAATCAATATCTGATTGCACCATGTAAACTTTAGAATGGTTTGCAAACTTAATTAAATCACCTGATTTTAAAGCACCAGTTGTACTAGCAG
>VTLG01001536.1_pt1 | contig 10907 bp, 16 predicted proteins | sample 4694571 | NCBI WGS metagenome assembly VTLG01 (sample SAMN12604809, study PRJNA352737) | marine metagenome | biome: ENVO:00000447; feature: ENVO:00000209|ENVO:00000569|ENVO:01000036; material: ENVO:00002151; isolation source: viral sequences binned using virsorter ... | reverse complement strand
CTGTTTTACTGGTGTCCCAACTTCCACCCTCAACCAATCGCTTATCTTCAACTGAAGTTTTTGATAATGGTATTCTACAATCATCAAACCATGATACACCTTTACCATCTTTCATTGCCTGTCCAAGATATGTCTTTTCTGATAGTGGTTTCATACAAACTATGATTACTTCTACTGCTGGTTTAGGCTGGAATCCTGCATATGATCCATCTAGTTCTTTGGCTTTATTACTAACCGGTTTTGTTATATTATAATCACCACCAAAGGTATCAGGTGTGTTTGCAGCATTTAATACTTCTCTTGTTTTTCCACTAGTTCCAACTCCAACAACATTAGACTCTACACCAAGTTTCTTATCAACTGCTTTACCTACATTCATTGCTTTAGGAAACCCTGTTGCGTAAGCCCAATACATACTAGTAAAATCTGTGTTGAATCCTGAATCTTCCAAGTCTATCATCATTCTTGCAAGTACATCCTGTCTTGGTGCTGACATGACATATGCAAACCCACCATGTTTTAATACTCTTAAACACTCTTTCCATATTCTCTTATCAGGGAGTGCTTTATCCCACTCTTTACCCATAAAGGAATAACCATAAGGTGGATCTGTAACAATCAAGTCAACGGAATTATCATCTAAGTCTTTTAGTTTCTCAAGACAATCACCATGTATTAACACTACAACTTCCTCCATGTTCCGTTGGGATTTTTCAATATTACACTCTCTCGTTCCCAATTAGAGATCCATTTTGTAACTCCATCATCATCAAAAACACCGGACTTTATTAATTCTTTTCTGAATAAAACCAAGTAAACACTTCCATCATCATCCTCACATGACTTCCATGCTAGATTTGCAGTTTTCTCTTTGCTTAACTTCGATGTTCTAAATCCTGTTATGTCAGCATTTACTGTGGTATTGTCATCAACACTAATACCAAACGTTCTAAAGCTTTCTTTAAGAAGATCTGTCACACAATCCACATCATCATCTTGTACTGTTTCTCTAAAGAATAGTTTTGCGTGTGCTTGACTTAAACGTACTATGGCTTCTAACTGCCTTGTTCCTATTGGTAAACAATCAGCTTCATTAGAAGAAGCACTTCTCATCTTTTCATAGAATCTTATTATTTTATGCTCCATATTCTGATTAAGTTTTGGTGTCAACGTTCTAACATGGTTTAAGTATGCTGTTAGATCTCTTGGTGATAAGTATATTTTTTTTGAATCCAAACCATCTCTAAAAGTTTTCAAAATATGTGTAGCCTTTGCTAGATCAGTTCCACTGTCAACAGTATCTCTTAACAGAAACATTAGATCAAACCTTGACAATAGTGTTGGTGGTACATCTATGTTATCACCTATTGGTAAATCAACATCGTACCTACCATACTTTGGATTGGCTGCTGCAAGTATTGAACACTTTGCTTCAAGTCTTATACTGACACCAACCTTTGAGATTGATATTGTTTGTTGTTCCATAGCTTCGTGCATTGAGCTTGTTGTTGAGTTATCCATTTTGTCAAACTCATCTATCTGAACAAATCCACCATTTGCTAATGTTAAAGCCCCACCTCTTAACACACTTCTACCATCTGCCTGCTTTTCCATTCCAGCAGTTAATCCGGCTGCTGTACTTCCTTTACCACTTGTGAATATTGATCTTTGTGATACAGTATTTGTGAATTTTAATAACTCTGATTTGGCAGTTGATGGATCACCCCAAAACGCTATATTAATATCAGCTCGTTTTTTACCACTAACACCCTTTGCAAGATGAAGAAGTATTGCAAGCTTCTCTGACTTCAATCCATATAGGTGTGGTGCAACAGATCCTATTAACTTGTTTAGAAAACCATCAATCTGTGAATCTTGTTTTAGTTTCTCTATCTCATCTTCAGTTGGTTTTATAAGTTCAGTTTCTTCTAGATCTTCTATTGATATAACATCAACGCTGATTGTATGTTCATCTTTCTTTGGATCTATTATTGTTTGGAAGATACCGGTTATTCTTTTCTTCTGTCCTATGAATACATCACCAACAAAATCACCATAAATCTTACCCATAAAAGACACAGGACTGTTATGTTTTGCCTTGTCTAATGATTCTTGCATCCATATTGTTTGGACATAATCTGTTTCTATTGTAGATGAATCTAAACTCATTGGTTGTCTACCACACCCCCTACTTGTACATTTAACCGGTGGTATCTTCTTGTGCATATCACACTCAACATCATCAGATGCCCCACACAGAGTACACACAACTCTTCCCTTTTTAATATATGATTTTCTCTCATCTACGGCTATAACCTGACAATCAAATGTTAGTATATGATTCTCATGTTCTCTCGGTTTTAATTCCTGCATTAAAACAGCAGGTGTTCCTATTGGTTTTATTTGAAGTCCGGCAAAGGCACTTCTTATATCCATTTTCCTACCCAACTTTGCTTCTAATTGCCTATAAACTGCTTCCCTAAACAGTTTAAAAAACACATCTTGATTCTCACAGTAGATATTAATAAAATCATTATCAGAAATATCAACAGTTAGTATGCTGTTAGGTCTTAACGCATCAATTACATCAGTGTATTTTTTCTTGTTAAGAATTGATTCCAAATCATCTCTGATTCTTGAGTCAGTGCTTATAGGCATCTCTGTACCCTTTTATTCAAAAGTATTCCAATCTGTGTAAACCTTTTCTGTAATTTCTTAAAGTCATCATCAGACATTTCATCTATTAACTCCTTCCACAAATCAAAATCAGAAAAGAAATCAGGTATTTCAGTACCAAAGTCTGTCAACTTTCTTATCTTCTTTCCACGCTGTTCAATAAACTCTTTTGAGATTAGAGCCAGCATAAAACTGAATGATGTATCTGCTGGTTTTACCTTCTTTAATTCTTCAAATATTTTCTCTGCTTCTGGTGTTACAGAGATACATCTTATACCTGACATACAACATATTATATTATTTCTTTAATAAACCTTTCTTGAGCTAATTATATATATTATATAATTATATAGCTCTTTTTTTAGCTATGCTATGTTAGAGTCATAATGCAGTTTTGGTTCAACGCCCATTGGTTGTAGTTTTTCTGCCATTTTTAACGCTTTTTCAAATTCTAATAAGGTTTTTAATTCTTTTCCATTCTTTTTCCATGTTAAATAAATGAACATAGAGAGTATAGATTCTCTTATCAATATAAGTTTGACTGATTATAAAGTATTTATATAAAATAAACTGGTGTATTTCCACAACGACATGACTTAACCTTTATCTTCCTATGAAGTTTCAATGCCTGTGTTGCTTCTCTCACTCGCCTTTGTTGTATGTGTGTTACTTCTGTGAGTTCTGCGTTGGTCATTCCGGCACTCTTTGATTTCTTAATAGTTTTATACACAATGTCATATATTGTGTCAGGTTTTTTTACATCAGGTTGACTTAGAACTTCTTTCTCTGTATCAGTCTTAACGACTTTATATGCCCCTCTAATCATGTCCAAACATATCGTTATTATAAGGATCTAATGTTATTGTAATAGTACCTGTTCTCTTTGCTTCCTTTGGATTTATCTCAACGTATGAATCAATGCCTTTTTCATATCCTCTCAAGAATGTTCCAGTATTTCCAAGCAATACTTTCTTTTCTAGTATCTGATTTTTCTTTCTATCATAACTCATTCTCATTACAGGTCTTACCCAAGTATCATGATTATGTCCCATTAGTGCAACATCACAATCAAAATCACCGGTTATCTGTTTCATTCTGTTTACTGCTCCACCAGCTTGCATACCTGAATAACCACCGTGCATTACAAGGAATAGATAGTTGCCTATTTCTTTCTTTTTATGTGTTAATGTTAAACTAATATACGCTAATCTTCCTAGATACCTAAGTCCTAATGGCTTACAAAAGTCAGTTATGAATCTCTTCTGATTTATTGTTTTCCACTCATGATTTCCGGCAAGTAGACCACCTATTGTTTTGTCTTTAATTGGATTCCATGTATCAAGAAAGAACTCAGTTTGCTCTTCTGTGGTTAACATTCTTCTATCAACAGTCTCAGGATTCCATCTTTTATCTACAATACCTCCGGCATAGGCTTGCACATTATCTATGTAGTCACCCATTCCTATAGTATACGTGTTTTGAGTTTTTCTTATCCACTCTACATTTCTTTTATATTTATCTATATCACACCCCAATGCACCAAGATGAATATCGCCAAGTGGTCTAATGTTTATTAGATCATCAGGTTTTGATAATTCTATTACATCTCTTACACAGTGCATTTACTCTATCATACATCCTTGTTTATTTAAACCTTACTGAATATTTTAGGCTTACCCACAAACCAACGTCTTAGTGCAAACTTCCTAATTACTGCGATTGTTGTATATATCATTGAGACTGTTAGCATTGTTATGATACTATATTCTGAAATACCAACTACAAATAGTGGTAGAACAAAGTAGTTGATAGGCAAATAAATTACAAACCCTATTACTATATCCATAACTGTTTCGATCATAGATTTTGTTTTAGAGTCTTTCATATTCTACCCTGCCGTGAATCCATTTGTGGTTTCTTTGTTGTTTTCCAATACTTTCGCCTTTCTTCGTTTTGATACCCATCTGGTAAATGGTGTATACATGGCTCGGCTAACGAATAATTATATTTACATATTTCACAATAACAAACGATTTTACTCTTCTTTGCTTTCATTTTTCTTTCATATTCAGGTGAACCGGGATCAAGTTTAGAACTTTTAACCCTACGCCACTTTCCATTTGGTAGTTTTTCCCACTTCATATAACCACTAACACTATCATTGAAGCAAATACAGCACCACAGAATGTTGCAACCATATCTAATAAATCCACTACGCCCCTTCCAGTGAATTTATCCCATAACTCCTTACCTATTCCAAACATAAATCCTAATAAAATCAATGGAAAGAATATAACTCCTAATATACTCAAGACGAATCCGGCTATAAAGTGTTGTACTTTATCATTCATCCTCTGGTACCCACACCCACTTTCCATTTGAATTTAATTTCTTAGGTCTTTTCTTTTTATCATCTAAATGTGATAAAAACACCATAGTGTTTGCTATCTGATATACTAGTTTTGTTCTGTCTGAGCCTTTAGCAGTTAATAACTTTGTTTCTAACTCTTTAATTATTTCATCTATGGTTTCCCTTGAAGGTATATCCCATTCTTCTTGTTCAAGTAATCCAAAACAATCTCTTAATCCCATCTTCCATCACCCTTTCTTGCTTTCTTCTTTTTCCAATCTTTTGAATACCAACCTATTGTAAGACCACCTGCAAAGTAGGCAAAACATATCAAAGTGAAAATCAGATCACCAAACATTATTTATCAAACCATTTTGTTTCATGACAGACACACCTACATTTATTGATGTGGCAGTTTACAGTTGCACATGATGTACATTTAAGAGATCTCATCATAATCCGTGTTTCACCCCACGCCAACAAGGCATACAGGTTTCATCACCAAGTCTCATGTTTTGGATGTCTCTCTCTACTATCATTTTTTTTCCACAGTTTTTGCAGTTCATTATTATAAGTATATAAAAAAAATAAGATATAAAGGTTTCTTACTCGTTAGGCTCAAACATTGATAGTGTCAACATCATTCTGTTTGAACCAGTAGCTTGTTTTTCAAGAACCCATACATCCAATCCGTCTGATGCATCTTTATCAACGCATTTTTTTACTATATCATTCCAGTATTCAGATTTTGCCTGACCTACTATAGATTTTGCAAAGGTGTGACGGACACCTTCTGGTGTGGTAATCTCTGCTACATCTGCTCCAATCTTGTCAACATATTTGACAGAAAATTTTAGCACTTTCAATGTGTCCCCAGCAGCCAATGGCTTTGAGGATTCAGATGCTCCACCCATATCAAGAACTTCCGTAACGTTCATGTATCAGTATCATGTGTTTTCCTATAAAAACCTATCTTACTTTATTCTCGTTAAAGATAACAACAAGTAATTGATCTACTAATTTGCTTCGTATTTGTCCAAACACCTGAGATTCAGAATCTAATTCCGGATAAAACATTCTTGCTAACTGGTCTGCTTTGGTTATAACTGCAACCAATGTTTCAGCACTTTGAGTTATTCCCTCTGGTACATCTACTTGTGGAAGATTAAATTTTATTCGTTCCTTGTAGAAAGATGTTTGTGTTGATCTATTAAAGCTTGAATTTGATGGTGTTAATGTACCACCCTGTTCTTTGAAACATTCAAATGCCTTACAGATGGCTTTTGGTGTCTTTTGATAAAATATATCGTTTCCGACATACCACTCCTCACCACATATTCTACACATACCCTCAAATTTGGCTTTTATCTTTGTTCCCATGAAACACATTGTAATCTCTTATATAAAAACCTTCGCTTTAATAAAATTTAAAAGCGTATAAACATAGGTTTTATATGGATTTAGTTGAAAAGATAATGTGGATAGTATGTATAGTATCTTTAGTATGTTTCTTCTCTTTAAATGTTGTATATGCAGAAGATGAATTTGAGACATTAAAATTCATACACAGTTATAATCCTAATGTATGTATAATGGAGCCTGATCATGCAATCCAAGAAAGGTTTCATAACGAGGTGTATAACTCAACCATTAATTCGGTACTGATATGGCAGAATGAGATGCGTGCATATTCTGATGGTGATTGGTTTATGCCAATATATTATCATGAATACGAAACACATTTTGATAAGGTACCAGAAGATTTTCCCAACTGTAACATATTCATAGAATACAGACAATATAATGGTGTTGATGGAAACCCACATAAAAGTAAAACAGCTATGGGTTATACGGCATTTGACTTTTCAAAGTCATGGCATAAATACTCATATGTGATGGTTTTCTTTGAAATACCACAGCATAACCCAAAAATATCACTCTGTATAGGCTGTGAAGATAGAGAAGATGCCACAATAACTATAGAAACTGAGTATGAAACACTACCTGAATCAACCATTAATAGGATAATAATGCACGAGTTTGGTCATGCTTTGGGTATAGGGCATTATATTGATGATGGTAAAAAAGGAAATAGTGTGTATAGTTTAATGTACCCAACAATGGAGCCGTTTGTTGAAAATGATTCATCACTTGGACTTGTTGATAAAGAGATGTTAATAATGCTATATAATGATGATGGGTTTGGTGGACAAAATGGGTTGGCAGCATACACTGTCAGTCTTAGTGAACTAATCCCATAATTTTAGAAAGGCTTATATATATCTATTATACTACTACTAATATGGCTAGACGAAAAGCTGGAAACACACATACGACAATATCAGTAACTTGGTCTGATAAAGAACTGTTTAGAAGATATGCAAAAAAAGTAAAACAAACACGAACCGGTGAAATGTTTGAAAGTGATGCTATAGTATTTCATAAAATGCTAGAAGAGTATAGAACTAATAACGAAACAAATCAAGAAGCTCATTCAACTTATCCTTCTAAGAATTAGGTCTTTTATTTTTTGCTGTATAATTTTTTCGACAAAGGTTACTGCAATATATTCGTTGCCTTCCTTTATATCTGAAAGGAAGAACTGCATTACATTCTATGCACTTATGAACTTCATCCTTTCTCATATCGTTTATTTATATACTAAGTATATAAACGTATCGCATTAAAATTACTGCTTATCTTCTTCTTCTTGCTCTTTCTTTGAATTATATTTTAATCCAAATGAGCCAACGTTTGCATCTGGTACTCCTGCCATACCTGATTTTCTACCAGAATATTTTTGATCTGTTCCAGCCTTTCCACCACTTTGACCATATATTGCATTGAAGCCTGTGTTGGTACTTAGACCATCTTTCTTTGCTCCTGTTGCTGGATCATATTCTGCTTCTTTTGTTGTTTGTTTAGTATCTTCTAATTTAAATTCTTCAGACTTGTCATCATGTGTTTCACCCTCGTAATCTTCACTTGCATCTATCTGTGTGTCTGTTGAAACACCTGCTCTGTTTCCACCAACACTGCCGTATGCACCATGTTCCACATCTGATTTTCCAAATCTTGATTGGTTTCCTATTCCATGACTAGCATGGCTTCTATCATCATCTCTATTTCGTGTACCTACTGATTCAAATGGTATAACTGGATCAATTTCCCCTGCTTTATCCTTCACATCATCACTATACTGTGTGTTTCCCTGACTACCTGTTCTTGAATGATCCTCTGTTTCTGAATCTTTTGAGTCACCTGTTTCATAAGTAAAGCCGGTTTTTGTTAATAATTCTGTTATCTCTTTTGGTAGTTGGTGCCATGACTTTGATAAAAATCTTGGGGTTGGTGCGTGTATTTTAACTAAAGCATCATATCTCTCATGGGCATCCATGTCATCCCATGTCTTATTTACTATAATATCCTTTACAAAAAATGTGTCGTTTATGTGAATGTTCTCTACGCCTCCCTTATCGCTGAATATTTCAAGGTATTCGTTACCCATTTTAATAACAATACCTCTACCCTCTTTTCCATTAGAGAAATAGTGTATATCATCGCCTATTTTGGTGTTTTTTATCTTGTTCATGTTTACCTTTCTACTTTGTTTTGACGGACTTCCTATATAAGTTTCGCTGTTAATAGGGGTATCATTCTCACCTCTACCATTCACAAACACTGAATCTAGGTTTCCATAACCAGTGCCATCCTTTTCATGTGGTTTTATAACCTCTTCGTTAGGATTTTCATCGGCTTCGGAATCGGTTGATCTGTATGCTGGGTTTGGGTGTTCCCACCTACTAAGCTCCTCGACACCTATAGAATTTACATCCATTTCTGCGTTAGGAACAAATATAGATCTACCACTAACTTCCTGCCACTCGCCAGCTTCACCTGAAGAAGGATTATTTACTGGTGGGTGTTTCCATGGTTTGTGTACATCTTCCATAATTATTACCGGTATAAATCACATATAAAGTTTCTATCCAAATATGGCTTCTTTCAAGCCTTTTCCTACGTCTAAGAGGTACCAACCATCACCAGAAGCCACTGCCCTACACGCTAAGACTAAACTATCCGGATAGTCATCATGTTCATCTGATTTGATTTTCATGATTCCTGACTCTGTGTACTCTCTTCTAAGATATGATAATTGATAAACCATTTTATCTATCTTTTTTAGTTTAATTTTATGGTTTTCAAATAAGAGTCTAAGATTCTTATACATTTCTGCCTTTTCCTGCAAAGAGAAAACCACACCTCTAGCTGGTAATCCCTGCTCTCTAGCAAGATCTATTAATCCACCACCTAGACCAGTCTCATCAATGAATATTGTCTCGACTTTATAATCTCTTGCTAACTGACCAATTCTTCCAGCAACCTGAACAACATTACTTTGTGTTTCAGATTCAACCTCTTCAATAAAAACAGTGTCAGTATCATCAACACCTGCAATAGTGTACACTGTCTCATCTCTACCAGATCGTGCCACATCAACACCCATATAATATCTAAGCCTTCCTTTTGGTGTACCATCTGTTATGGCTTCTTGTATTAATGAGTTTGGAATTAAAGCATCTCCAATATCCAAAAACTCCCCCTCCACCTCTTGAACATATTCCTCTCTTGTAAGCTTCTTAATCTCTTCTACAAATGCAGGATCTTCTTGAACTAGTGGGTTATCTGTTGACTTGACATGAAACTGTGTCCACATTCCATCAGGGTTTTCAGGCTTTGCGTTTTGACACGCTTCATAGAAATATCCTGACTTGCTAAACGGTGTAGATGTTAACCAAACCCTAGCTTGTGTTGCCAAACCAGATGGTAGAAAGGCTCTAAGTATATCTGTTTTAATGAAAGAACACTCGTCTGCTATAATAACGTGTGGTGAATAACCCCTAAGTGATACACCAGTCTCACCAGTTGCTCTTGTGACAATTTTACTTGATCCGGTATTATCCAAAAACCTAACCCACATTTCTGTCTGCGTGTTTCTTACAACATATCCTTTTAGAAAATCATTATTCATTATTAGGTCTCTAATTCTACCAAACATGATAGTAGCCTGATTTTGAGTAGGTGCTGCGATAACTATGGTACAATCATGGTTTACTGTTTTTAACATTAATGGGGCATAAAATGCAAAGTGGACAGCTTTAACAGCAGTTGACATTGTTTTACCAACCTGCCTACCACTACGATATACTATAAACCTGTCTTTACAATCAACATATTTCTTATTATATGGGAATAATTTATGATCTAAGAATATTTCACTAAACTTACTTGGGCTTGTTGCACAATCGGCTATACTTTGCAGGAAATTCTGCCGTTCCTCAAGAACTTCTTTACTTGGTCTTGCCATCTTCTTGCCCCCTAAAATGACATAAACATACACACATCATCATTTCCTGTATTATTTCGTCATCACAGTGACCACACAAAGAACAACATAAATTACTCATCATGACACCTACATTTACAACTTACTGCTTTAACAACATCAGAATCTACCTGCCAATAACACCCACAATCCAAACAACTACCGTTTTTATAATGAACATCTTCCATTATGTTGCCCTCGTATGAGTTGTTTTTATATGTTCTATGACTTCTTGAGAGTCTTTAAACCCCCCTCTACCACACCATATACAGTGTTTTATGTTATAAACATCATTCATTCTGATTTCTGTGCCTTTATTTGCCTGAATATGTTTGAAATGTCACCCTCTTTAGTGTACTCTGCCTTTTCGGTAAGTACAACCTTACTGTTAAGATCATTAAGTGTTTTCATTATTCCCAAGAATGAGTTAATCTCACTCTTTGTATTTCTATCAGGTATGTTTCCATCAAGTTTTGCCTGTGTTAATGCCATTAA
>VTLG01012603.1_pt1 | contig 10910 bp, 6 predicted proteins | sample 4694571 | NCBI WGS metagenome assembly VTLG01 (sample SAMN12604809, study PRJNA352737) | marine metagenome | biome: ENVO:00000447; feature: ENVO:00000209|ENVO:00000569|ENVO:01000036; material: ENVO:00002151; isolation source: viral sequences binned using virsorter ... | reverse complement strand
GACCATGGATTTGTGTCGCTTATTCCGCACCAGTCGCAGCAGCTTTTTCTGTCTTCCTTGTTTATCCATTCGGTCAAGGGAGTTTCTCTGATGGTATGCCTCTTGGTATTTCAGGCACTTTCAATTTTATGTTTGTGTTTCAAGCAGAGCACAATATCCTTATGCATCCGTTCCATATGCTCGGTGTTGCAGGGGTATTCGGTGGAGCTTTATTCGCTGCTATGCATGGAAGTCTTGTTACTTCCTCACTTATTAGGGAGACAACTGGTCTTACCTCACAAAACTATGGATATAAATTCGGTCAGGAGGAGGAGACGTATAACATTGTTGCGGCTCATGGCTACTTTGGACGACTTATCTTCCAATATGCCAGCTTTAACAATAGTCGTAGCTTACATTTTTTCCTTGCTACTTGGCCCGTCTTTTGCATATGGCTTACCTCTATGGGAATCTCCACTATGGCTTTTAATCTCAACGGGTTCAACTTCAACCAATCCGTGTTAGCTACAGGTGGTAAGGTTATCCCTACTTGGGCAGATGTATTAAACCGTGCTAATCTAGGTATGGAAGTAATGCATGAGCGTAATGCTCACAATTTCCCGTTAGACTTGGCAGCTATTGAAGCAACGCCAGTCGTTTAACACAACGTCCGTTCATCCTTAATTGGACGCATGACAACTAGCCATGGAACGGGGGCTAGATATATGGGATTTTACGATGACCGTAACTTACGTATATCGTGGCGTTGAGTACACAAGAACAAAAACACGCTAATGTCGCATCAAGCTGAAGGAGATCAAGCTTTTATTACAAGCTTCTCTCCTCTTTCTCATCACAACAAACCAGAAGAACATGAGGAATCTGATAAAGAAACCGAAAAAGTTCCTGCAACAGTATGAGAAAATTTAATGAACTATGGCTGGTAGTCTTCGGACTACTGGCCTTTTTTATTATGGTAGAAAGTATGCACTTAAATTACCATAGGTTAGAGACACCTCAGTGTCGGATCTCTGACTAATTGGCTTCTGGCCCTTACGAGGATACCCATTAGCCGTCTAGACGGTGGGAAAGACCACAAACAAATGATCAAAAAATTTCAGCTGAAGAAAGTAAATATCTATTTTTTAAAATAATAAATCAATGGCACATCAAAATGCCTCTGGTACCTCTACTTCGTTAACCCGTCCGGGTCAACTGAATAGTGCTAATGATGCCAGAGCTTTATATCTCAAACTGTTTTCAGGAGAGATGTTTAAAGGATTCCAAAACAATGCAATTGCTAGGGATCTTGTAATGAAAAGAACTCTTTCAAATGGTAAGAGTTTACAGTTCATCTACACAGGTAGGACAACCGCTGAGTACCATACTCCAGGGAAACCAATCTTAGGTAACTCTGATGGAGCACCTCCAGTAGCTGAGAAGACTATTACAATTGATGATCTTCTAATCAGTTCAGCCTTTGTGTATGAGCTAGATGAAACACTTGCTCATTACGAATTGAGAGGAGAAATATCTAAGAAGATTGGATACGCTTTAGCAGAAAAGTATGACAGACTTATCTTCCGTGCAATTGCTAAGGGAGCACGTCAAGCATCACCTATCACTAAGTCTAGCTTTGTAGAACCAGGTGGAACACAGATCAGACTTACTAGATCTGGTGTTACTAATGGTACTGCAGCTTATGATTCTGAGTGTTTAATCAATGGCTTCTATGATGCCGCTGCTGCACTAGATGAAAAAGGAATTAGTACAGAAGGTAGAGTAGGTGTACTTAACCCTCGCCAGTACTATGAACTTATCCAAGCTGTAGGTTCTAACGGTCTAGTTAACCGTGATGAGCAGGGAGATACATTACAGAAAGGAAACGGAATCATTGAGATTGCAGGCATCAAGATCTACAAGTCAATGAACATCCCATTCTTCGGTAAGTATGGTACTATCTATGGTACAGCTGGTGCTACAAACCCAGGTGTTACATCACCAGGAAATGTAGGTTCCTTCATTGGAGCAGCTGCTGAAGATGGCAGAGCTTCTGTAACTGGTATTAACAATAACTATGGTAACTCAACTGACTTCGCTAATAGCTGTGGACTTATCTTCCAAAAAGAAGCTGCAGGTGTTGTAGAAGCTATCGGACCACAGGTTCAGGTAACTTCAGGGGACGTATCAGTTGTCTACCAAGGTGACGTAATACTTGGACGTTTAGCAATGGGAGCTGACTTCCTTAACCCAGCTGCTTGCGTTGAATTACTAGCTGGTGCAGATGCAGGTTCAACAAACAATGCTGCATTCGGTACAACATATCCAGCAAACGGTTAATATTTACATATATTATCTATACACATATAAGGGGAGCTTCGGCTCCCTTTTTTTATTAATTAATTATAATCATGCCTTTTCCAACCACTAACGCCACTCAAGAATTACCTGCCATAAATCAAATACTGTCGTCATGTGGTCAGGCACCTGTAACGACGTTGGACACAACCAACCCAGACGTTGCGATTGCATACGATACGTTGTTACAAATATCAAAAGAAGTTCAATCTGAAGGATGGACTTTTAATAAAGAGTATCACTATGAATTTACACCTGATGATAATGATGAAATAGTAATACCAAATAATATACTCCAAATAAAGTTAACAGAAAATGCAAACAATATGGAGTATGAAGGAATACGTAGATCAGGAAAGTTATATGATAGACAACATCATACTTATAAGTGGACAGATATCTCTTCACCTATAGAATGTGATGTTGTATGGTTATTTGACTGGGTAGATTTACCAATACCTATACAAGATTTCATTACTGCTAGAACTGCTGCTATAGTTTCTCAAAGAATAATAGGAGATCAAGTTCAATATCAAATGCTACAACAACAAGAAGCTTTTGCTAGAGCAATGGCTATGGAATATGAAACACAGCAAGGTCAGTTTACATTCTTTGGGCACCCACAAGGTCAACAAAACTATTACCAAAGCTATCAACCCTATCACGTATTAAAAAGATAATGTCAGCTATAACTCAACGAATAGATAACTATTTAGGTGGAGTATCAAGACAATCAGATGATAAAAAATTACCAGGGCAAGTAAAAGAATGTTTAAATGGTTATCCTGATCCTACATTTGGTTTAACTAAAAGACCAGGGTTTGAATGGATAATTAATTTAGGTACTGGTAATACTTATGATTCATCTAAATGGTTCTACATCCATAGAGATGCAGATGAGAAATATATAGGATGTATTACACCCGCTTCAGGAGGCTCTCCAGGGGGCATAAACATATGGAATGGTGCAACGGGTGTCGCATGTACTGTTAACTATGCTACAGGGGCACAGGCGTACCTTACAGGAGCACGTACAAACTATGATATACTAACTGTACAAGATACATCTATTATAACTAATAATTTAATAACAGCATCTAAAATAGCTGATCCAACTTTTGTTACAAAAACTAGAGCTACATTAGTATTATCAGATGTAGCTATTGATACAACATATAGTGTTACTCTTAATGCTGGTGGTGGTGCATCTGATCAAACATACACAGTAACTGGTACAAGTACAGAAACTTATGATAGTATTCTAACTAAATTAAAAAATGGTATTGATGCTTTAAGTATATCTGGATTAACAGTAACAAAATATGCAGCTACCTTAGAATTAAGTAGAGTAATTAGTGGTACTAGAACTGCTTTTGGTATTACTTGTAAAGGTGGAGCAGCTAATAATAAACTAGCTGTATTCCAAGATCAAGTAGATAATGTATCTCAAATACCTTTACAATCTTTTCATGGTAGAGTAGTAAAAATAATTAATACTGAATCTAGTAATGATACATACTTTGCTAAATTTGTAGCAGACGATGGTATATCTGGGACAGGTTATTGGGAAGAAACTTTAGATCCTAGCACATCTACTGGTCTTAATCAAGATACTATGCCTCATGAATTAATTAATAATTCTATTAATACCTTTACTTTTCAAAAAATAACTTGGACTTCTAGATTAGTTGGTGATGATATAACTAATTCACATCCTAGTTTTGTAGGAAATAAAATACAACAATCATTCTTTTATAATAATAGACTTGGATTCCTATCTAAAGATCATGTATCTTTAAGTCAATCAGGTAAGTTTTATGACTTCTACCATTCTTCTGCACAAACAAGTACTGATGCAGATCCAGTTGATTTAAGTTGTTCAACAATTCGACCAGCTTCACTACACGGTGTGATTCCTACTACACAAGGTTTAGTCCTATTCAGTAAGAATCAACAATTTATAATGAGTGGAGCAGACGGAATTTTAACACCAACATCAACCACTATCAGTTCTATTTCTAACTATGAGATGGATACAGAAGTTGACCCTGTTGACATGGGAACAAATATTAACTTTATTAGTAAAACACCAAACTACACACGTGTATTTGGTATGGTTACTCGTGGTCAAGAAGAGAACCCTCAAGTATCTGACATAAGTAGAGTAGTAAATGAGTGGGTACCATCTGGAATAGATACGTTTATTGCCAGCCCACAAAATCAATTCTTAGCTTTATCTGGACAAGCATCCAATAAAGTATACTTCTATCGTACTTATGTTGAAGGAGAAGAAATACTAATACAATCATGGTTTAACTGGCAATTACCTGGTACAGTACAAAATATAGTTGTTGATGAAGATGACTTTTATGCTGTTACTAAACAAGGTAATCAATTTACATTAAGTAGAGCTAGTTTAAGTCAGAGTCCAGAAGACTCTATTATAGTTAATAACCAAGGTCAAAAAGTTAATCCTTGTATGGATTTATATTCTAATGCGAGGAACGCTGCTAATAATGCAACAGTAGTATATGATTCAACTAATAAGTTTTCTAAATGTTATATCCCTTGGTCTAATGTATCTACATTAACACCCGTTATTGTCATTAAAGGTAGTACTCAAGCAGGTTCATTTGTTGAATCTGGTTTTACTATTACACCTACTGTAATAACAAATGATGGAGATCCATATTTTAAAGTACCTGGGAAAAATTTAACAAGTGTAGCTAGTAGTGTTATAGTAGGTTGGAAATATAACCTAGATGTAACATTACCTAGAACTTATGTCAGAACTGATGCTGGTACAGATTATACTGCTTCTTTAACTATATCTAGAATGAAGTTTGCTGTAGGTCTTTCTGGTGTTATGGGATTTAAACTTAAATCTATTGGCATACAACAAGGTACTAAGAGTTATACAGGTGATGGTAGTACTACAGATTATAACTGGATTCAATCTGATTTAAAATATATAGATAGAGATCAAGTGAAAGTAAAAATTAATAATGTTACTTCAACAGCATTTACTTTCCTTAGTGATTCATCTATTAGATTTAATTCAGCACCTGCTAATGGAGATAAGATACTAATTTATTTAGATGAATGGTATAGTTTAAATCCTACACAGAAAGCAGGAACATATTTAGCTGATGACGTTGCATTAGATGACTTATCAGTTTTTACAATACCTATACATCAACGAGCAGAGAACTTTACATTAAGAGTAGTGAATGATTCACCATTCCCTGTCTCTTTAAACTCAATGATGTGGGAAGGTAAATATTCACCTAGATTTTATCAGAGGGCTTAAGATATGATGATGAATGACTTCGGTGTACCTATGGGTGACGCTGAAATGAATATGCAGCTAGTTAAGCCTCATGAGAAATTGATGGCTGAAGCTGGCGTAGAAATGAAGGAGCTAGGGACAATAGTAGGAGCTGCTATAGGCGTTGGAATGTCTATAATCGGTGGCAATAACCAAAAGAAAGCAGCCGAGAAGCAGGCTAAAGAACAGAATAAAGCAGTCGACAGACAGTATAAGTATGATCTTGAACTTCATTCAATGAATCAAGATAGGCTGATTGCTGAAAGAGAAGAAGCTATAAAAGCTATAGAAGTTAGAGCAAGAAATGAAAGTAAAATAGCCACCTTTAATGATGCTAGAAACTTACAGAAATATAATTTTGATTTAAAAATACGAGATCAAGAACAACTCTCATTAAATCAACAGTATTTAAAATCTAATCAGATTTATAATACACAAGCTAGTTTAAATACTATATCAGAAAAACAAGCTACAGAAAGTGAATTAAGAAAATATCAAGAAATAAAAACTGAAGCTGCTTTTGATATTCAAGATAAAAGACTTGAACGATTAAAAGCAGAAGGACAACTTAGAGCTAAAGGAGTAACTGGTAGAAGTGCTCGTAAAGCAGCACAAGTTACTGGAGCTGATTTTGGTAGAATGGTATCTCAAATTAATGAAGCTACAGCTGCTGCTGGTCGTAACTCAAAAGCTATTTTACAAGAAATTGCTTCTGATAAAATATCAGCTGATTTGTCAGCTATGGCTGCAAGAATGCTGGCTCCTGGTGAATTACCAGATCCTATTAAACCAATGGATACACCTATAGCTGAATTTGTATATCCTAGAGAATTAACAGATTATGACTTTGGACCTAAACCAGTTAAAGGTGCTAGGACTTCTGTTAGTGCTGCAGGTCAACAAGCTTGGGGTGCAACTATGAGTGGTGTTGCTGGAAATATAAGTACTCTAGTTGGAGCTGATTGGGATAACATCTTTAAATAAAGAACAATAAATTATGGCAAGCATAAGTCAACGGCATTCTACGGGAGGTCGTTTCAAAAAACGTAGTTCTAGTGATCTCGGTGCAGGTGCAATCGAGACACAAAGACAAGTTGAAATAGATAGTTTAAAACTACAACAAGCTAGATCTGACGAGTACGCTCGTGATTACCAATCAGGTATGAGAGGAGTAGCTGAAACAGAAGCGTGGAATGCAGGCATTCTAGCTAAATTAGAAAGTAGTGCTTACGAGAATAGACGTGAAGCTATCAAGAAAAAAGCTAAAACAGATGTTGAAAGATTAAAAGGGGAAGCAGCTGAATATGGTAAGAAAGCTAGATTCTGGGAAAACTTCTCTACTACTTACGCCAAACAATGGGGTAAAGCAACTCAAGATGTTACTGATCAAATACAAAGGACACAAGCTGTAGCACAACTTGAAGAATTCTATTCAACAGATGAATGGGTAAACTTTTCTAATTTAGAAGGTCATGCTGCTAAATCATATCTAGAAAAAATCTCAAATCCAAATGCTTCTCCAGAAGATAAAAAAGCTTGGAATGAGTTATTTAGAGGTCTTAATAGATTTGCAAGATCAGATGCACTAGCAGAAATTAAAAAGAAACTACCAGATCTATTTGAAAACTTAAGAGGTGAATTAGAAAAGAAGGGTGTATGGACACAAGATACAGCCGCAAAACATTTAAAAGACTTTTCTGTTCATTTACAAGAAACATTAAATCTTAAAAAAACTAGAGAAGGTAAAGCTTTAGATGTATATCTTTCATTATACGTTTCTGAAGAAATCAAAACTTTAAGAGATTTTGAAAAAGCTACACATGAGCAAAATAACATGAAAGTAGATATGGGAAATGTATTTTCACACATGTCTACTGCACCTGTAGTTTACTCAGATGATCCAGAACAAGAAAGGATTGCTTTAAGAGCTGCTTTAACTAAAGCTTATGAATCCGTGCACCATGCATGGAGAATTAGTGATGACGGAAAAATAATAAAGGGTCTAAAAGGAAAACCACCAGCGATATTAGCTGCTTTTCTTCAAGAATATGCTCAATATGATTCTACTAGAGATAATTTATTAGAAATAGCAATGTTAATGCCAGATCCTGATGATCCTAAAAACCTTGATAAAAATTGGGGGACTAGATACAAAGGAGATAAAGGTATAACATCTATAGAAAAAATAGTTGACGAAGTACTTGAACCTATAAACAAAGCAAAAAAAGAGAGTGAAACACGAACGAAAGAAAATACAGATTATGACTTGCAAAAGAAGATAGAAGCTGTTATGAGTAATACAGCTATTACTATGGACCAAAAGTTTGAGACTCTAGAATCTATGAAAACTTTAACTATAGGTTATGATGAGTCTCATAAATTAATGCATACTATTTTAAGATTTGATTATAATACATTAAATCCAGCTTCCTTATATTCATCACTCAATATGGCTTTTGAGAATGGTGATATAGATCAATTAGGTAGTGTAATACCTATTTTACCAGATAGTCCTGAGAAAGAAGAATTCACTAAATCAATGAATAGAGTTCGGAAATTCTATGAAAATCATGGTGGTAAAAGACCTACACATCCAAAAGATAGTGTTACATTACAAATTCAAAAATCTGCTTTAGAAGTTTCAAAAGGAGAATTAGACTTAGCTGTTCAATTAGCAGATGATGTTTATAGAAATGCTTACTTAGCTGCTTTAAAAGACAATCCTGATGCAAGTCATACTACATTAGAACAGTCAGCTAAAACTATATTAGATAATCAGATTAACTCTGAATCAGGTTTATTTAGACTTATTGATTTAGGTAATGGTCAGAAAACATTTGCAGTTTTTGTAGACGATGATTCAATATTATTAAAAACAGGAGCTAAGAAGCCAAATGATGAATATTTCGGTCTATGGAAGCAAAAAGAAGGAGGAGGTGGGAAAACAAGTACAGCTAAAGGTAGAACTAAACTAGGAAATTTAGTTAAAAAATATGGTGTAAGAGGAGTTTTAAATCATGAGGATCATGGCACTTTATGGAATATTGATGATATAGATACATATGATGAAATACTACTTGCATCTACGAGAGGTGAAAAAATAAACGTACCTGCTTCGGTAGAATGGCTTTGGAAACAACAAAGTGGACCAGATGACTTAAGTAGAACTGAAATACTTAATGAAATACTTAAAAAGAGTACTTTGAAAAAAGGGACAAACCCTGACAAGGTTCCTACTTTAGATCCTAATGAAATGGAAGCTTTTGCAAATGTTAAATTAGGTAGTTTAGATATGGCTGAATATAATATAAAAAAATCTTCAATAGATTTTGGTGATATAAAAAAATATACTCCAGAAGAACTACAGACTTTAGGTGTACTTGCTGATACCTTTAAAGATCAACCCATGCCTATGTCTTCATCATTATCAAATCTTTATGAAAAAGTTAAACAATCTGGAGGTGATCCAATGTTTTATATTGAAGACGATCTATATAAGTATAAATACTTTGGAGGTGTAAGATAATGCCAATTTATCAGTCATATGAAGAGATTAATGATGAAGTAAGAAGAGATTCAACCGTTAAAGAAGAACCTACACTTACTCCTGAACAACAAGCTCAATCTCAAACTTCACCTCAAAGTAACCTATCTGCACCTACACCACCACAACAAGAAGAGATACCAGAAGGTAGATTCTTAAATCCTAAAGGAGGTTCTAGTGCTGTTGACTTAAGTAAAAAAGTTAACAGAGATAAGATGTGGGAAGAATATGAGGAATGGTCTAAATTAGGTAAACCTCAATTCTTAGGTAGACCTAACCCCTTCGCTCCTATAGAAGCTGAGTTTATAGAACAACGACAAGCATTACAAGATCAATGGTTTCTTAAGTATTACGGTATGACTCATGAAGAGCATGAGCAAAAACGTAAAGAGATGTCTGAAAAGTATCAACCATCTTTAACTAACTTAAATGATAAATTTAGAGCTTTAGCTAGTTATGGAGCTGGTGCTACATCAGACTGGGTAATGGATGCTGTAGGTGTTCTGCCAGGTTTATCTGGTTTAGATGATTGGTACGATAATGTAACTAAAGATCCAGATCCAGGTAGACAAGGTTTACGAGAGATGATCTCTATAGTTGTACCTTCAATATTAGCTGGAAGTAAAGCTCAAGGAGTAGTACAACAATTACCTGAGAAGATGACTAAGCTACAAAGAGCTGTAGTTTCTGCTGGTATATTTGGTGCTACTGAAGCAGCTGTTATTGGTCTTAATGATGCTGGTGAAGATCATAATGTATTACGTGCATTATCTGATTACTTCCCAGGTGTATTTGGACCTGAAGGTAGATTGCCTATACCTAACTGGGCTAAGACTTTAGATAGTGATAGTCCTAGAGTTAGGAAGTACAAGAATATGTTTGAGTCTACCCCTCTTGCAATAGCTGGTACTATCTTAGGTGCTTATATAAAGATTAACGGTGGTAAGCGTACAATGGAATGGCATGAACCACTAGATCAAGCTGCTACCGCTTATAAGCAAAAAGAAATAGTTAAAGAAGCTGATATTGATAAATTAGTGAGGATTCAAGAAATTGATACTCAACTATCTTTAGGCAGTGAGAATGTATCAAGAAGAGTCGAAAACTTATTAATCTCTGAAAGAGAAAGTTTAGTACAAGAATTAGATAAAGTAGATGATTTAAACTCTGCACTAGATGCTTTAGATAGAAGTGCTACTAAAGAACAAAACATAGCAGCTATTAGTAAGATTGAAAACAATCCTAAACAGCTAGAAATGTTTGATCCTGATGTAACACCTGTTATAGAGAATAGAAGACAATCCGTACCTCCTGGTAATATAGCTAGGAATATGGCTGATACTACTGCTATCAAACAAGGAGTTTCAGAAGGAGACCCTGCACCTGTTATAACTGAAGCTATGAGAGCTAAAGGTTTAATGGTTGGTAATACATCTAGAGATGCTGTGTTAGGTGTGGCTGAACAAGCTAGAGACTTAGGTAGATTCAATGCTTTAGTAGATGGATTCAGATTCTCTGCCAAACAGATGAACGCTGCTGCATGGGATATCTATACCAGTATTATAGCAGCTGAAAATATGGATGAAGTAAGAGATCTATTCTTATCTAATAAAGATACTAAGTCTATGCTTCTAGGTAGATTCCAAGTTGAATATATCAACGAAGAACAAGCTAGAGCTGCAGCTTTTGCTATGAGAGATC
>VTLG01012034.1_pt1 | contig 10910 bp, 4 predicted proteins | sample 4694571 | NCBI WGS metagenome assembly VTLG01 (sample SAMN12604809, study PRJNA352737) | marine metagenome | biome: ENVO:00000447; feature: ENVO:00000209|ENVO:00000569|ENVO:01000036; material: ENVO:00002151; isolation source: viral sequences binned using virsorter ... | reverse complement strand
ATGTGGAGTAATAAAAGGTGGTTGTATATTTATGATTTGTACTGATGAATTATTTTCTAATAAAAAATATAAAATACAGCTAATAAGAAAAGGTAGAAAATGGGTAGACAGTTTGTTGAAATCTTATAAACTCCTATATAATTTTGTATATGCAGAGAATCATACTGCTATAAAGTGGTTAGAAGCTCTCGGTTTTGTTTTTATAAAGTATCACGAAAAGTATGGACAACATGAAAAACCATTTTATGAATTTCTGAGGATCGCCTAAATGTGTTCAATTCCAGCAGCTATTAGTGGAGGTTTATCTGCATTTCAAGGTCTTGCCATGCAAGGTGCTGCAAAAGATAAAGCCAAACAAACTTATCAACAAGAAGTAGAAGGTACACAATCTGCTGAAGATAACAAAAGAAACAAACAATTAGCTTTATCTGAAGGTAAACAAGAAAAAACTGTAGCTGCTAGACAAGATCAATTTGCTAAAAGAATTGATACTTTAAGAGCTACTTCTGCTTTATTAGCATCAGGACAGGTTGGCAATACCACAAATTTATTAGTAATGGATGAAATAAGACAAGGTGCAAACGTCAATGAAAAGGTAAGACAAAGCATTGAATCTATGAACAGACAATATTTGTTTGATATAAAATCAACTGAAGCAGAAAAACAAGGTATTGTAAATAGATTAAGAAGTAATACTATTAATGCTTATAATGCAATACCTTCAACAGCTTCAATTCTTTTAGGTGCTGCTGGAAGTGCCTTTAATACTGAACTTAGCAGACCAGAAGGAGCTTTTAGTTAATTATGTCATCAAGTTTTCAAAGCACATCAGGCGAAAGTTTTAGAACACCAGTTAATACTTATGTGGAGCCTGTTACTGCTACACGAAAAAGTAGTATGGCAGATTTAGCAGAAATTCTAGAAGTTGTTAATCCAGTATTAACAAAATTTGCAGTTAAAAAAGACGATCAAAGAAATGAAAGAAAAATGGTAGAAGGTCAAGAATTTATATTGCAAGCAGATGATGAAGAATTAAAAAATGCAATGAAAATAATAAATGAAAGAGAAGGTAGTAGAGCTAAAAAAGATTTTTTAGGTAATAATAAATTTTTTCAGATAGGTGCAGAAAGGCAAATAGCAATTAACTTAGGTAATGCTGCGGAATTAAACACAGAAAAGTTTTTTAAAAATTATGTAGTACAAGTACCAAATGCAGAAGGTGGTACTGATCCTATTTTATTATCAGAGTTTGATGTAAATTCACCTGCTTTTGATAATGCACTAGCAGATTTTAATAGAACATCATTGCTTAATACAACAGGAATAAGACCATCAATTTTAAATGAATTTTTCTTACCAAAACAAAATGCTGCTTTAAAAAAAGTTTTTGATAGACAAGTTAGCAATTCAGCAGATTCAAACATAAATAAATATTCAAGTTTATTATCAACTTCTTCTTTGCAAAACTTCCGTAATATAAACAAGTACGATAAAAATATAGAACTTAATATTATTGATAATGATGGATTTATAACTGGTTTTGACCACGCTGTAGATCTAACACAAAAAGATATAGATTATGCTGTTAGATTAGGTTTATCAGGAGTTGTTTCTCCTACAGCTTTAGTAGAAACAATTAAAAAAAATGCTTTTACAATTTTAAATGAGTTTGAAGAAGGTAATGTTTCTTGGGTAGAAGCACAAGCAGAATTAGATGATTATATAGATTTTATGAGTGAAATTAAAGTAGGACCAAAAGGTACTACTAAAACAGGAGAAACAGTACAAAAAACATTAGGAGAATTTTTAGATACAGACGATCAAATTTTAGACCTTAAAAAAGATATATACAAAGCTTTTAAAGATGCTAATAAAGAAGAACAAGATTATGTTGAACAAGCAAACAAAATTGATATTCAAAATACTTTCAATAGTATGGATTGGTCTTCTACTGATACTGCAACCTATAAAAACAATGTTGTTACTCTCAAAAATTTAATAAATAAACATAAGAATTTAAGATTATTTATTGTTCAAGAATATGACTTAAGAAATGACAATATAGATCTTTGGTGGGATAGATTTACTAGAGATTATAATAATGGCAAGTTTGGAGATAGAGCAAAAGCAAGAGCTAGAATAGATAGTTTTATGTCTTTATTAGGTTCTACTGCAAGTGATGAAGATAGACAAAGATATAAATTTGCTTTAGGTCTTATTAATAAAGAAAGTGCTGAAGGTATATTTAAATCAAATCCAGATTTCAAAAGGTATTTAGATTTTGGTAAAAAAGCTTTGAGAGAAAAAAACGATTCTGGAATAGTAATTGTTAAACAACAGTTTGAACAACCATTTTTTGATTTATCAGAATATTACAGAAGTCAAATAGATAATTGGGCTGCTACAACTTATGCAAGTCCAGCAGATAAAGCAAACGCAAAACAAGCAATAATAGCAGAATATTTAAAAGAGATAAGAAATATTGGTAATAATAAATATATTTATAAGAATCCTTTAAATGAAGTTTTTAAAGAAGGTGATTCATATTTACAAAAATCAAGTATTAACAACAACAAGGTAAATCAACTTAAAGGATTAGCAGAAGGTGGACCTGTTAAAAAAGATGAACCTGTAATTGTAGGTGAAGAAGGACCAGAATTAATTGTACCTAAAACTGATGGTTTAGTTATACCTAATGACGTTTTAGAAAATACAACACAAATAGTAAATGACGTTGTTCAATCAATGAATGGTGGTGAAGAGGAACCAGAACAAATAACTATTGTAGGAAAAGAAGAAACAAATGGTATAAAAAGATTTGAAGCTAACTTTCCAATTTTTTACAAATTAGCAAAAGAAGCAGGCCATAAATTTCCAGAGATAACAGCAGCACAAGTTATGTTAGAAACAACTAATGGTGCTGATCCTTCTGCTGTAAATAATTATCTAGGTTTAAAAGCAACAACAAGCGAAACAAAAAGAGGAGAGTCAACTTTACAGAACACTACGGAAAATGAAGGTGATAAAGTTATTTCTATTCAAGATAATTTTAAAAACTTTGACAGTTTACTAGATATGATGAATCAATATAAAACAGAATGGAATGATGACTTTATGGATAGAAAAGGTATTGTTAATGTAAATACTGCGGAAGAAGCAGCAAGGTTGTTACAAGCAAATGTCTTTGCAACTGATCCTGATTATGCTGACAAAATTATTCAGATAATCAAAGATGCAAAACGTAATCCTCCATTATTCTAAAGATGACAAGTTCTACTCCAAACATAGGTTTTGAAGAAGAAAAGCCTACTGAAAATATAGGTCTTGGTCAAGAGTCTTCTGCTGAAGATATAGGATTTACTGAAGAACCTATTACTGATATAGGATTTGGTGATGTTACCAATACTGACAGATCAAAAATAAATCAACAAGAAGAACAACCAAGCGTTGAATTTACTAATAATTTTGACAATAAAAAAATATTTAGCAGCAACAAGAGTTGGTTAGATTGGGATACAGAATATGATTTTAGTGATTATACAAATACTTTTTTACAAGGAGGAGATGAAGAGTTTGACTTATATGCAGAGCCAAATGATAAAACAAGAAACATATTTAATAAATCAATAGATTTTTCAATAGGAGAAGATACTACTCCTAATCTTGAATCACGTTTAAAATTTTTAAGTGTTTATGATTTTATAAAAGGTAATCAATTTACTAATTTAGGTTTTAATAATAAACCAATTAAAGGTTTAAGAGATAGAAAACAATTTTTTAACTTAATAAAACAAGAAACAGGTTACTCAGGAGAAGAGTTCTTAGGAAACAAAATACCTAGAGAAGTTGTAGAAAGCGAAGAGTTCCAAAATGGTCTTACAAATGTAATGAAACATTATGAAGACAAAGGTTTTACTATCAATATGCTTGAAGCTGATGATGAGTCGCAACTAAATAAATTAGCAAAAGGCATGGGTATAGAAATAGGTCTTGGTATGACTGCTGATTATGTTTTTAGTCCGTTGTTATTTGGTAAAGGGAAATGGGCTAAAGCTGTATATGCTCTTGGTCAATGGGCTGTAGGTTATTTTGCAAATGTAGAAGCACAAAAACAAAGAACAAAAGAAGAAGATAGAGTAAATTTTAAACCTAACAACAATGAAGCTTTTGCTGCTGGTTTTACACAAATCATTCCTTTTGGTGTGACAATGAAAGGTTGGAAAGGTGTAGCTGCGTCAGGTGCTTATGGTGGTACTATTGCTACTACTGAAACTTTTTTAAGAGACATACTTGGAGATGATGTAACTTTAGATGAATACTATGCTTCATTTGGACTTGGTACTGCTTTTGGTACAGGTCTAAAAGGTTCTATTGAAGGTTTAGATAAGATATTTACTAAATACAAAAACTTTAGATACGACAATTTAAACAACATATTTACTTTAAATAAAAAAGATGTACAAGTTGTAGAAGAAGCAGCAGAAAATATAAATAAAGCAACTAAAGTTTTAAAGAATGATGTGCAAAGTAAAGGAGAAGATTACGACAATATTGGAGAGAAATTAAAGAACGAAGGATCTGGTACAGCTAGTGAAACAAATACAAAACCTATAGATGGTTCTGCAAGAACATACATAATGCCTAGTCAGTTTAAGAATACAAAACCTAACTATGGAAATGCACCTATAGTTTTTCAGTCTGACTTTGATAGAATGGCTTGGTATCTTAGATATAAAAAAACAAAGCCACCTAAAAATGCAGATATAATTTTAAAAAGTTTTATAAATCAAGGTTTTACAGAAGCAGAAATAAGACAACATGGTACTAACTTGCATGAAAAAATAAAACAAATAGTTATTGATAAGACAGGATCAGCACAAGCAGGTCAAGGTAATACAGTAGGTCTAACAATAGAAGTACCAGCAGATGCTAAATACTCTCAAGAAGTGCAAACTACTATTACTGGTAAAAAACAAAATTTAGGAGATCTAACTAAGAATCCTCAGTCTGTTGCTTTTATTAAAAAATTAGAAAAGCCAAGGCAACAAGAATTAATTGAAGCAATTATTAGACAATTAAAGGATGAAAATGTTTTTGTAGGTTCTAAAAGTCAAGTACAAACAAGACTTGAAGGATTAGGTCTGTTTACTGATGGAATTGTAAAACTATCCAACTCTGGTGCAATAAAAGAATATGCAGAAATGTATGCCAAACTTTATAACTTAGTTCCTAGTGATTCATTAAACTTTGCAGTTTCACAAGTTATTACTTTAGCAACAGAAAATGTAGCTAATAAAAACCAACTTTTAATGGATGTAATTAAAACAAAAGATAATACACAAATAACTAAAGCTATTGATGATTTGTTTGAATCATTAACAGATGTAGAAGAATGGTTAACACTTGGTATTCCTTTAAGAACACAAACAGCTAGAACTCTTAAATCTTTTGGAATGAAGACTGAGCAAGGCATAGAAGGTAAAACTGTAGAAGAAATTACAGGAATGACAGCAGCAGAAAAAGCAGAAATAACAGCTAAAGTTCCTGACATACAAATAGATGTTGATGATGCAATAGCAAGAAATCAAATGTTTAAAACTAAATTACAAGAAGCTTTAGCAAAAGCAACAGAAACAGGAGACTATACAGAATTAAATCGAATGACAGTTACGTTAAAAGCAGCAAGTTCAGATCCTAGAAAATTAGTTGCGATACAAAATGGAGATGTACTTACACAAATGCTTGGTAAAGGTTCAGATAAATTTATAAGGATTATGAATGAGATTGGTATTAACGCTGTCTTATCTGGTCCTACGACACAAGCAGTAAATTTATATTCTGGTGCTATGATGACATTTTTAAAATCATTAAATAATTTTGCAGGTGCAAGTAGTTATCCAGAATTAAAAGCAGCTAAAGAACATTTGTTTTATTTATTTTACAACTTAGATTTTGGTACAAAAGTTTGGAAAAGATCATGGGATATGGAAGATAATTTTGTAAACGTAGGAAATATAAAAGGAGATACAGGTCAACGATTTGTTATATCTTCAGACTCTAGTTTCTTTCCGCTAAGAGCTTATGACGAATTTGGTAAAATTATTAGGCTACCTAGTAGATTAATGACTGCAAATGACGCATTAGTACAAGCACCTAATATTATTGCTGCTACTGCATTTGAAGCTTTTAATGAAGGAATTGCCAGAAACTTAGATGGAGAAGATTTAAATAAATATATTAAAGGAACTGTTGATGGAGTTATATCTTATTTATTAAGAGGTCAACAAGGACAATTAGGCAGAATAGATCCATTAGACGAAGGAGTAGTTGGACCAAGACAAATGCAACCAACAGATGCAGTAATCCAAAGAGTATTATCAAGAGCTAAAGAAGTTGGTAAGAATGTTACCTTTACTCAAGATATAAGAACAGACAGTTTGTTTGGAGGAGGTGCAAAAGCTATTAATGATGCTGCTATTAATTATCCTGTTCTTAGATGGTATTTAAAATTTACCAGAACTCCAAGCAATATGTTTTTAGAAATGGCTAGATATACACCAGTTATTAATACACCAATGATGTTTACTTTGCCAAATGGTAAAAGAATAAATGCAAACATTATCAATCAAACTGTTTTACCTGATATGGTTGCAGACTTAAATAATCCTGATCCTTTTGTGCGTCAACAAGCACATGGTCAAATCAGAATGAGTTATGCACTTGGTATGTTAATGCTGTTGTTAACTAACAAACAATTTGAAGATGTAGGTGGTGAATATAAAAAAGAATTTTTAACAGGTGGTGGTCCTAATTTTTATACAAAAGAAGGTGCTGCACAATGGATTTCTATGTATAAAAATGGTTGGCGACCTTACAGTAAAGCTATTTTGCAACTTGATGAATATGGTCAACCTTTAATGAAAAATGATAAGCCTGTATATATTTATAAAAGTCTTGAACATATACCAGACCCACTAGCTTCTCTTGTTAGGCTTTGGTTAGATTTTGCTGAGATGTCTCCATTATTACCAGAAGAAGGAGAAGGCATAGATGAGTATGTAGGAACTTGGCTTGCATTTGTAGGTCGTAATATGTTTAACAAAACATACACAAGCCAAATTAATGAGCTTCTTAATTTAATTTCAGCAGGTTTTAATTTACAACAACAAACTACAGATGAAGGTTTGAAGTATAAAGACAAAAGATTTATTGACTATATAGGCAGACAAGTTTCTTCTTCTTCAGTTCCTTATTCTGGATTATTAAAAAGATTATGGAGATTACCTGCTGATGTCTTAACAACAATGGGATTTTCAGAAAAAGAAGCTAGAGAATTAGCAGAGTCAGAAGGAGATTATAGTAAATTAAAATGGTTTATAAAGCGTGATTCAAGCACTTACTCAGGAGATGGTGCTAATGAAAGTTTGCCATATAGTGATGAAGATTTTAATAAAGCAAATTGGGTTATACAATCTCTTACAAATATAATGGATAAAAGTTTTAAAGAGATTTTACCTTTAAATTTAGGTGGTAACTTACCAGCACAAGTAGAACATATAACTAATCATGTAATAACTTATCCTCAAAAAGAAGGATTTGATTTGTTTTCTACAAGAGGAATAAGTGAAAGTCAAAACTATTTAGTGCTTGACGTACAAGCTGAAATAGGAAAAATGTTACCTCAACCACCAGATATAATAAGAGGATCAGTATTTCCTAACCTTCAATCAAAAGATTTTATACCAAAGAAATTAGATAAAAATGAATATAATACTTTAAAAATTTATACAAATACAGTTGAACTAAAATACAAAGGTAAGAGTATGAATATAAGAGAAGTTATTAATGCTGAAATAAAATCTGATTATATACAAGCATTACGCAATACAATTAAAAGATATGGATTAGATAGTAGAGATGGAGAAAGAGCATCAGAATTAATTTTTCAATCATTATCAAAAATAAATACCAAATTTATAAAAGCAGGTATGATAGAGTATATGCTTAATGAAATGCCAGCAGAAGATAAAAACAACAGAATAAATGCTGTTGAAAATCAAAATATGAAATTTAATGATATATTGCTAAAAGAGTTTGATAGACTTAATTTAGGTACATTTAACAATAGTTCCTTTTAATCATGGCTACTAATACAACTGCTACCTCGCAAACTCATAACGGAAATGGCAGTACAGCCAGTTTTGCAATATCTTTTTCTTTCTTAGATAATACTGAAGTTGATGTAAGAGTAGGAGGAGTTCTTAAAACAATAACTACTCACTATACAATTAGTAGTTCGACTGTTACTTTTACTTCTGGTAACATACCTCCTTCTGGTACTGCCAATATATCTTTTACAAGAGATACAAATATAAGTACAAAGAAAGTAGATTTTGCTGATGGTAGTGTTTTAACAGAAACAGATTTAGATAATAATACAGATCAACTATTACTTGCTCAACAAGAAATAATTAATGATTACGTTAAAAGAGATGGCTCACAAACAATTACAGGCAACTTTGTTTTTGAAGGTGCAACTGATGATGGTAATGAAACAACACTAGCAATAACAGATCCTACTGCTGATCGAACAATAACTGTACCTGACATTACAGGAACGCTTGTAACTACAGGAGATACAGGAACAGTTAGCAACAATATGTTGGCTGATGCTGAATTAAAAGAATTAGCAACAATGCCTAGTGATACTGCTTCTTCTCTAGCAGATTTAACAGCAGCAGAAGTACAGACTATAGATGGTATTACTGCATCTACATCAGAATTAAATAAACTTGATGGTGTTACTGCATCAACAGACGAAATTAATAAACTTGATGGTGTTACTGCTACAACAACAGAAATTAATTATGTAGATGGTGTAACTTCTAATATTCAAACTCAGTTAAATAACAAGCAGCCTTTAGATAATGAACTAACAACTTTAGCTGGTATGCAAGCAGCTACAGCTTCTAAGTTGGCTGACAGTACAGCTTTGACTTCTGATATAGCAGACCTTAACCAAATAGATGGTCTTACCAAACAAACAACTATATCTGATAGTGATGCAAGTTTCCCTACCTCTGGTGCTGTTGTAGATTTTGTAGCTGCACAGATAGCACCTATTGGTGGATTAGAAGTTATAGCAAATGAAGATAGCTTTCCTACTTCACAACCAGCATCAGGTGTGGTTATTAGTATTTCAGATATAGAAGGTCTTATAACTAATGGAAGTGGTGTTGCTACAAATGCAAGAACAACAGGAAACGGATCAGATAACGTAACTATTAATGGTTTTCCTTCTAGTCTTTACAGTAAGACAATGGCTGCTGGTCTTGGTCTTATGGTCAGTTCTACAGGCTCTAGTCAAACTTATACTTACCATAAACTATTAGCAAAAGAAGCTGATGTAGAGCAACTAAGTAATGATATAAATGATTTTGCTGCTAGGTATCGAGTAACAAATGGCGAACCAAATTCTGATAACGATGAAGGAGATTTAATTTACGATAAAGATGCTGACAAGATGAAAGTCTTTGATAGCACTACTAACGCATTTAAAGAAGTTACTTCTGTTGGTGATTATAAATTCTTATTTTTATGCCCTGCTGGTGGTACTGGATCTCCAACAATTAATGGAAATATTGCTACTTATGATCTTAGAGAAGGAAGCACTAGCGGTTCAGCAGCTACAGTTACAAATGCAGCACAATTACTTGTAAGCATTAATGGTGTCTTGCAAAAACCAAATACAGGAACTTCTGCACCTTCAGAAGGTTTTGCAATGGTTGATAGTAATACAATTATTTTTGGTAGTAACTTACCAACAGGAGCTTCAATATTTATTGTACAAATAGGTTCAGCAACTACTTTAAACGTACCAGCAGATAATTCAGTTAGCACAGCTAAATTACAAAGTAATTCAGTAACACCAGCTAAGTTGTCAATCATGACTTCTTCTAATAATGCTGGCACTACTGGTAAATTAAGATTAAATCCAGAAGATAATACTACAACTTGGCAAAGAGAAAATAAACACTTGCACCAAATTCGTGATGATGTTTATGTAGAAAGTACAGTAAATGTTGGTGATAAAGCTGGTTTTGATTTTACACCTTTAGCTATATCTGCATTTAGTTATTCTGGTACTACTCTTACTTTAACAACTGCAACACACGCAATAGCGGTTGGAGATAATATTTTAATAAAAGATAGTGCGTCTGGTTTTCAAGAGGCATTTAATACTATTTCTGGTACAACTGGTACAACAGTTAAAGTTACTAGAGGTTCTGACCCATCATCTAGTTTATCTACAGCAAATACTAAAGTTATAGTATATACACCAGCAGATCCTAGAGGGTGTATAAACGTAGCTAAAGATCATGATAAGTTTGATCAAAATACCTTTAATCCAATACTTAGAGGTTATGTTGGAAAAGATTTAGATACTCCAGCGGGAGTTAACACAGAATTTTTCAAATTAGAAGTTAAAAAAGATTCTAGTGCAGCAGATCATGTCGCAACACTTTTACATTCTACTAGAGACTTTGGTTCTGGACAAAGACTAGCCTTAACAATAGATGACGGTAATAGCTACCCAGATGGTAAAAACTTAGTTTTAACACAGAATGGTGTAAAAATTACTGCTGATGATAGTGCTTTTACAGATTCAGATGAACTATTAGAAGTTGAAGGTAACGCTAAAATTGATGGTAACTTAGAAGTTACAGGAACTCTTTCTGCTGGTGGTGATGGAACTATTTCAGGTGATGAATTATTTCTTACTGATTCAATTAAACATGTTGGTGATACTGATACTTCAATAAGTTTTCCGTCAAATGATCTTATAAGATTGCGTACAAATGGCTCGCAAAGAATAGATGTAGATTCTGCTGGAAATGTACTGATCGGTA
>VTLG01017213.1_pt1 | contig 10911 bp, 11 predicted proteins | sample 4694571 | NCBI WGS metagenome assembly VTLG01 (sample SAMN12604809, study PRJNA352737) | marine metagenome | biome: ENVO:00000447; feature: ENVO:00000209|ENVO:00000569|ENVO:01000036; material: ENVO:00002151; isolation source: viral sequences binned using virsorter ... | reverse complement strand
CCAGTTTTAATATTCTAGCGGATGAGATAAACGAGTCCAATTATGGAGAGGCTGTTGTCTATAGCGACCCCTCATTAAAACCAACTTGGGCGCAGGTTCAAGCTGGTGTAGATCCGCAACAGTGGGCTGTAGTGAGGGAGAAAAGACTCCTCAAGTTACGGGCATCTGATTGGTCTGTATTACCGGATGTTCCCTTGACCGCCGAGAAAAAGGCAGAGTGGGAAGCCTATAGGCAAGAACTAAGGGATATAACCAACCAACTCGACCCATTCAACATCACTTGGCCTACGCCCCCAGCCTAATGCCCCTAGTACCTATAAATGATCTTGGTGGAGTAGGGATAATAAAGGATATACCTCCGTATAACCTTCCAGAGAACGCATGGTCAGATGGTAGGAATGTAAGGTTCCTGAATAACGGTGTAAAGAAAATCAGGGGCTATACTGAAGTAATGGCTACTTGTCCATTTGCTCCTTATTATATCCTTCCGTATGAAGATGCTAACGGAAACTACTATTGGCTTGCTTTCGGTACTGATGATATAGCCGTATGGGACAATACAAATTGGACTGATATAACCAGACAAACTACCTTAGTTCTCAATGGGGCTGTCTCTGCCAGTGCAGCTACTATAACCGTTGATACAGGGGCAGCCTTAACGGCCTTACCCGCTACAGGAAGCCTCAAGATTGGTACAGATATAACGGCTGACGCAAGTACGAATCGATATGAAACCTTTAATTACTCTGCTAGGGATACAGGAACGGGCGTTATAACGATAACCTCTCCAGCGGTTACTCTCTACGATCATCCAAACGATGCAATTGTAACCCCAACATTGACAACTACTACTACAGACTCTGACTACGATGCGAATACCACGAAAAGAAAGTGGGCCGCAACAAAACATAATGGGATAGTTATCGCTACCAACGGGTTTGACACCCCACAGATGTGGCCTTTAAGTAGTGGCATTCCAAACAAAACCCATCCTATGATGGAGTTGAGCAACTGGCCCTCAAGCACAGAGAAGTGTCGTGTTATAAGATCGTTCAGAACCTTCCTTGTAGGATTGAACTGGGATAGGACAAACCCAGAGCCTAGGCTTGTAAAGTGGTCTACTGAATCTTCCTTTTATGTAGCTCCCAGCACTTGGGATGAAACAGATGCGACCTTGGATGCTGGTGAATATGAATTAGCAGACACCCCTGGAGAGATAGTAGATGGGCTTCCTCTTGGGGACTCATTTATTATATACAAGAACGATAGCATCTACATTATGAACTATGTGGGAACCCCCTACATCTTTTCATTTAAGTTGCTTACGCCTACCATAGGTTGCCTCACAAAGAACGCAGTAGCTGAGTTTGAGGGTGGTCACTTCTTCATGGGGAACTCAGATTTCTATCTTAATGATGGGCAATCCATAAAACCCCTGCTCCCTGATAGATTAAGACGGGCTGTATTTGATGTCATAAATGCTGGCGATACGAGCAACCCAAGCTGGATGAAGTGCTTTGTTGTTGCTGACCATTTGCACAATGAGATGTTGGCTTGCTACCCCTCTGACGCCTCAACCGTTGTAGATAAAGCGGTAATATGGAATTGGAGAACTAATACTTTTTCCATGCGAGACTTACCAACTACGTCCCACATAGCTTCTGGCATTATGGCTGTATTCCCTACCGGTCAGTCATGGACAGCAACCACTGGGGATTGGAACGCGAGTTCCGAGGCCTGGGGAAGTTCTGCATACGATACGCATCTAGAAAACCTAGTGTTTGCAGATATTACGAACACTAAAATGTACAGGGACAATAACGGAAACAAAAACGATACTGCTGACATGACCTCATACATTGAGCGATCTGGTTATGATCTAGGAGATTCTCAGCAAGTAAAGTTTATAAGCGCTGTGTATCCAGAGCTGGAGGTAAGCGGTAACAACTCTGTGAATGTGTATGTTGGCTCTCAGATGTCCACAGATGGAAGCATTGAATGGAATCCAGCCACTGGTGGAGCGCCATATGTTTTCAACCCAAACACTCAGTCCAAGGTTTCTTGCAGGATGTCTGGAAAATACTTTGGGGTTAGGTTTGAGTCCACTGGAGACTTTGATTGGAAGCTCCATAGCCTAGCCTTTGAGGTGAAGCCCAAAGGAAAGCGAGGGTCGAGGTCTTACTAATGGCTAACGCCCCGTCAAAAAATGTAAAGAGTGTCAACAGATGGTCGCCCAATCCAGCCCCTGTAGACCCTCTACAACTACCCGATTACCTATTTAATGAACTAAATAGATTAGGGGATATCATTTTCAACCTAGATACATTCAGACTAGAGCCTACTTATGCCGCACCACAAAAACCAAGAGCAGGGGATATTAGATACGCAGCAGGATATGGAACTTCCGGAACATGGGGAGCCACACTTGGAGCTGACGGAATCTACTGGTACAACGGAACAGCTTGGACAGCCATGTAATGTAGCCTTAGTTGATGTTGATAAGGTTGCCTCTATATGGGAGGAAGTCTATCCGTTACTGGAGAAAGCCCAAGTCTATGCCGCTGGGGAACTGGAGACGCAAGACTTCTTTGAGATGGTAGAAAGTGGCGATATGCAGTTATGGATAGCTGAAGATGACGGCGGTATATTTGCAATGATGCTGACTGAATTTATACAGTACCCAAGGAAGAAGGTTATGAGAATTGTCTCTATCGGTGGGAGGGGGATGAACAGATGGATGAAATACTTTCCAGCTTTAGAGGCCGCCGCCTTGAGTGTTGGCTGTACGGGGTTCGAGGTGTTCGGAAGGAAAGGCTGGTTAAGGGTTTTGAAAGATTGGAAGTGTTCCTATTACGTCCTAACGAAAGACATAAAGCATAAATTACAATGACAAACTTATTAGAATACGATCCCGATTGGAAACAAAAGTTCTGGAAGAATAATCCTAACTGGACCATTGGCGAGTTTACTGAGATGACTGCCCTGATGGCCGCAGCAAAGAAAAGATCAGATGACGCTATCGCCGCTTCTCAGGTAGAAGGGGGTGCGGATCAGGATAAGAACTGGGCGCAAGAAGCCCATGATGCAATGTATCCGGGCCACCAGCAGGCCGCAAACGCTGCTGGATTTAGATTTTTAGGGGCAACTAGATTAAATCCAGATTACGTTGAAAGACAAGATAAAATAAGGCAGGCTATGGGTTTTTACCCAGACGAAAAGTATTATAGTGGCGACTGGAAAGGTACGTTTGGGGATATGACTCCAGAAGAGATAAACGCAACAATTGAACAGCAGGTTCTTGGTATAAATACGAGCGGACTCGACAATAGTGGCTCAACCGTAGATATAAGTGGGATATTAGGCGACATATTCAAAGAAGACGAAGAGAACGTGGTCTAGAGGAATAAATTATGAGCGGAGCAAGCAGATCATCAGCGACCCAAAAACCTTGGGACATTCAAATACCCTACTTGGAAAGCGGCTTCAAAAAAGCACAGGAACTCTTTGATGCGAAAGGGCCAGAGTATTACAAGGGTAACACTCTTGCCGGGTTTGGTCAGCCTGAGCTAAAGGCTCAGAAAGGAATAATGCATTTAGCCGGTAGTGATGCTATAAAAAAGATGGGTACAGATGCCCGTTCTCAACTATCAAAAACTTATGATTTATCAAACAAGTTAGCTTCCCAAGCTCAAACATACGGAGCTGATGCTGTTGCTGATGCTACAGGTAGGGCTGATACTGTCGGAGATTATGCTGAAGGCTTACAGGGTTACGGAGACACCGCAACCCAGTACGGATTAAGTCAAGATAAATATGCGGGAATGACCCCGTTCCAGAATCAACAAATGTCAGATATGCTCGCTGGCAAAGTAAATATGAGCGAAGACTCTGGATTAAAGGGTGTGGTTGGCGCAATGGGTAGAGATATCATGGGTGAGCTTAGCGGCCCTGGTGGAATGCTGGCTCAGATAAGGGGACAACAGGTAGGGTATCAACCTGGGGGCAGTTCTAGGGGCGATATGGTGACAGCTATGGCTGGTCAGGGCGCAGCCCAGAAACTGGCAGATCAAGCCTCAAGGATGTATGCTGATGCCTTTTCTCAAGCGCAACAAAGAAGGCTTCCGGCTGGTCAGATGGCTCTACAGGCCCAACAGGCGGCACAGCAACTTGGCTTACAAGGTGGTCAGCTTGGGTTAGGCGCAGGACAGTTGGCGCAACAGGGTTATGGCACAGGTCTTCAGGGTATAGGCGCAGCGGGTCAGGCGGGCCAGCTTGGCTTAGGCGCTTTGGATAGATACCCCTCAACGATGAATGCTGCTTATGACAGATTTGGGAGGATGCAGGGTGTGGGTCAGCAACAGAGGAATATGCACCAAGAACAAATCAATCAGGCGATGGCTAAGCATAACTACAAGCAGATGGCCCCCCAGCAAAAACTCCAGAACTTTATGTCTATGATCTCTGGTCAGTACGGTGGTCAGTCTACGGCAACTCCAAGCCCGCTCTCAAGCATGGGGCAGTTAGCTTCATTGTTTATGGGCTTGAAATCTGACATAAGAACTAAAGAGAATATAGTGCCTGAAGCAACCAATTGGAAAGGCTTCAACGTATATAGCTTTAACTACATAGGCGATGACGTTCCTCGAAGAGGTGTTATGGCCCAAGAGGTTGAACGTACCAGACCAGATGCAGTCTACGAGATAGGCGGTGTCAAGCACGTTGCTTACGGGTTACTGTAATGGGAGATAACGAGCGAGTAAAGGCTTATAAAAAGCTTATTGCTAGGTTAAAAGCAGAGGGAAAGGATGTCTTAGCCGCTCAAGCCGAGTTAGATCTTGCTAACTTGCAGGATAAATTGACTGCGGGTTTTCTTGAGAGCGCTATAGGCGATATACCGCAAGCCTCCCCTGCCTCTTCAGGTAGGGCGCAGTTCCAGCCTCAGAACTTTAAGAGTTTTGCGATGTCTCCCTTTATAAGTGACAACCCATTATCAATGGGTGGCGCAACCTTTGCTCCTGTAGACAGAGAAATTCTAAATCCAGAAGAGAAAAAACGATCACCGTGGTGGGGTCTGATGGGGTATAACGTATAATGGCAGATATAAGATTAAGGAGGGGAGATACTATTCTTGGGCTTTACAATGATATGTATCCTGACCTACCAGAAAGAGAAAAGAGAAAGCTTCTTGAGAAGTGGGAGGCTGAGAACTTTGTTGACCCCAATCGTGTAAAGGCGGGAGCAACCTATTTTTTTCCCAAATCTAACTATGGTGAACAGGTAAAGCTAAAAAAGGAGATAGCCCCAACAATAACCGCAGCCGATCTTCTTGATGTAGAGACTGCTAGGAATAGACTTATAACTGGGGGGGAGAAGACGGTCAATGCTTTGCTCATAGCGCAGGGTAGAAAAGGAAGTTTTAGGATGCCCACGGGGGGCCTCTCCCACGCTCAAGCAAAATCAATAGCCAAAATGTCTGGGGATGAAATTCTCGCCCAGATAATTGAACTTCAGAATTTAGCCGATGACTTGGATACTGTAGCTGACTATAAAGAATGGTATAGAAGTATGGAGCTTCCTAGGGAATACTATGACAAGGCGGAGCAGGCTTTTATTGATCAAAAAACAGCTATAAGGCAAGAGGGGACCGCGCAAAGAGCTAAGGAACTTCATCCAGGCGCAAAGACAATCCAATCTCAAACGATAGCAAAGGGCAACCAGAGGAAGATAGAAAGGGGTGACCAAATTATCTATCAGGAAAGGGCAGACGCAAATTCGGCTTGGGTAGATGTCTCTACGGCTCCTAGATGGCAGGACAAAGTTCCGGAAGTAAAACAGTTTTACGAGGGCGGAAAAGTTGTATTTAAGCAATTCGACCCAGAAGATGGAATCTGGAAAAAAGTTGAGGGGACAGAGGCGGCCCCAAGATGGCAGGCTACGGATGCAGCCCCTACCTATAGAACTATAAAGAGGGGAGAAAAAGAAATTCTCCAGAACTGGGACAAAGATAGAAAGGTATGGGTGGATGCAGATGAAGCCCCTCGGTGGCAAGATAAAGAAGCTGAAAAATCAGCGAAGCATAGGAACTGGGAAGAGTGGGTTATTATGGAAAACGCTCGTCGTAGGGAGGCGGATGAAGAAGCGTTGACCGCAACTGAATTGTCAAACACCTACAAGAAATACGTCCTAACCACACAAGAAGAAGTAAAAGCCTTCCAGCCTAAAGCTCTTACTGAGCTGATGAATAAGAAAGAATCCTTTATGAATACCTCTGGAACAATAAAGAGGATGCTAACTCAGCTTGCAAACCCGGATGTTCTTCTTGGCGGGATTGGGGATGTTGTTTCTGGTTTTGCAAACATTACAGGTCAATGGACTCAGTTAGCGGCTACTCTCGGGGAGAAAAAGCTTCTCGACCACGAGCTTTATGACTGGGGGTCGGCTGCTGAAAGCGATCAGCTAAAGGGTAACATTACTGCCCTGGCTTATTCTTTGGCTCGCGCAGCAGAAGATTCTGGGGGTAGATTAGCTGAGTCAGATGTGCGAATGCAGGTGGAGCGTCTAACTGGTAGCCTCCAGAGCAAAAGCAGATTCGCCGCCGCATTGGCTGAAGTCCATAACGAAACATTACATCTAATGAGAAACAAATATAGAGTTTCAAAGGATGCTGGTGTTCCAGGGACAGAGAGGGATTGGGAGGAGTTCTTGGCTTATGCGGGAACTGGGCCACTTCTACCGTTCACCCACAAAGGACAAAGTGGGATAGGTTACTATATTTGGGTGGTTGATGAAAAAGGCAATAAGAAAAGAAAAATGCAACCAGTAGCTATGTGGAAGAAATAATGGCTGAATATAAACCAATAGACTTAGTCGAAGAGGAAGAAGAGGTAGAGATAACCCCTGACGTTACTCCACAGTATCCTACGATAGACGTAAGCGAAATAGAGGTTGGCGAAACCTGGAGTGAACTGGAGGATAACCAGCAACCTTGGTACCAACCTGGGGTTGACTTTTTTGAAGGCTTCAACCAAGCGGTTGCCTCTGGGGTGCAGATTCCTTTTGATGTGGGGAGAGCGGGTCACCAAGTTTTATTTGGTGGGGATGTGGTTCCTTGGTTGCCTAACTATGACCCAGACCACCCTACGGCAGGTGCTGGAGCTATAAATGATCTTCTTGAATGGGCTAAGGGGATTGGACCCTCAGTTGGCGTTGAGAGTGACCCAGATAGCGTTGGTCATAGGATTGGAACCCACGCCGCCCTCAATCTATCAACCGCTTATCCAATACTAAAAGGTGCACAAGCTGCAAAGAATACATGGGGCTATTTTGATCCTTTGGTTGATTATGTGAGGACTAACCCGATGGTTGCCACCCTATTTGATCTGGGTTTGTCTGTCCCTATGGGAATTTTAGAGGATGTTGGAGAAAAGATCGGTTGGCCCGATAAAGAAACTGGTGGTCAGTTGGGCGCTATTGCAGGATCGACCATGCTTGCTGCGCCATACTTAGCTGGGAAAGCAGCCCAACAGATTTTCAGCAAAGCTAAGGGGCTTAAAAGCGTTGGCTTAACGCGAGAGGCGCAGGAGAAAATAACACAAGATATACTGGAAAGCGCGACTACCAAGGAACAGATGGATGCCCTGAAGGCTGGCGACTACGAGATGCCTGGGGTAGGCGGCCCCTTTACCACTGGTGAGGTTTTGGATGCTGGCGGATTGAGCAGGTTGAGGCAACAAATCATAGACCAATCAACTCCCGCGCAAGAGGCGGAAAAGTTACGAATAATAGCTAGAGAGGATGATCTGGTTGAAGCCTTGAGCATTCTTCAAGGGGATAACACCCAATCTGAAGCGTCGAGGTTCTTAGCTAGAAGGATAGAACTGACCTTGTCGAATATAAAAACAAGGGTAGAGAAGGCGAAGGCTAGGGCACAGGTTCGTATTGATAAGTTAAGTCCCAACACAGCCCCTGAGGTCGCCGCAAAGATCGCTAGGGAAGAGTTTGATAAAGCCTACCAAACCGCTAGAGATGATGAGAGGGAAATATGGTCCAAGATAGGGGAGGGTAGATTTCTTACTCAGTCTATCATAGATAGGGCTAAACAAATTATTGCTGAAACCCCTCGATTGTCTGGAGAGGGGGGAGAACCCGATCTTCCATTGGCTATACTTGAGATTGCTGGGAGCAAGAAGACCCCAAGTACGTTAAAATCTGTAGAGACAATTAAAGAAATATCTGCATTAAGCTCTAGAATAAACCGAGACATACGGGAGGCTAACGCTGGGGGAAAGGTTAACCTTGCTCGACAGCTAAGGCTGATTAGGGACGCAATCTATGATGATATAGTTCCGATAGGGGATGTAGATCAGAAAGCCTTGTCAACCGCTAGGCAATTTTCTAGGGTTCTAAATGATAAGTTTACGAGGGGGCCGATGGGTTCACTTCTAAACACCAAGGCAAGTGGCGCTTTACAGGTTGACCCAGAGTTGACATTAACTAGGTTAGTCACTACTGGCCCAGCGGGAAGGATAGCGGTTCAAAAACTACAGGAGTCGGTGGAGGATTCTCCAGAGGCCGCCTCTCGCATGAATGAAATGATACAGCAACATCTTCTAAATCAGTTTGCCTTGAAGGCTACCAGTAGCGAGGGCGCATTTAATCCTGGCGCAGCCGAAAAATTTGTAGCCAGCAACCCTTCCCTAGATTTGTTTCCAGAGTTAAAGTCCCAGATGCTTGATGCAAGTCAGGGGCAAAGACTCTATGATAGCGTTTCCGTGGTTGCCAAAAATAGGGCTAACAATATCAACCAGCAAGCTATCGCTTCTAGGGTTACCAACACAGAGGTTCCTATTGCTATTTCCGAAATATTTAAGTCAAAAAATCCTTTGAAGGATACTGACTCCTTGCTCAGATCAGCCGCTAAAGACGAAAGCGGTGAAACTCTAGGTGGGATAAAGAGTGCTTTGTATGACCATATAATAGCAAAGATAACGAAAGTGTCTGAGGTAGACCCAAATAGACCCATCATTAATAAAAGGTTGGCAAACGATTTTATAAACAATAAGACGAACAGAGCTGTGATTAAAAAGGTCTATGGGGAAAACGCCCTTAGGGTCTTAGATGCTGTTCAAAAGGGAATGACGTACCAAGCCAGGGGAAAGGTCTTAAAAACCCCCTCTGGAGCTAAAGCTAAGTCTAGTGGTTTAGGCCAAGAATTTGCTGGGAATATGGGAACACTTTTAGGTGCAAGGCTATTAGGCAAGGTTACTGGACATACGTTGCTTGCTGCTGGCGTTGGTAAGAGGTACGCTCTTAGAGCGTTTAATATGATAGTGTCTGCCCCCCAGGAGGAGATATTGGCGATCCTGCAAAAAGCGTTAGAAGACCCAGGGTTTGCAAGAGACTTGTTAGTGCCGCTGAGAAGGACCACTACAGAACAAGCTATGGGACTCTATAAATATCAGATAATAAAAGACTTGATAAACAAAAGCACTTCAATCGATTCAGAGCAAGTAATCAGTGGCGCAAACGCTGTGCGCTCTAGGGTCAGCGCCTATTAATATGAAAACTTTACTAACTATACTCACACTGCTCGTCACATCGTCTACACTAGCGGGTCCACCTGAAGGAATGGTTAAACAAATGATCCCTTTCCCAGCTATGTGCTTACCAGCCACAGTGGAGGAACATCATTTTGCCGCTCTCATGGGTGCATTAATCAATGACTACGGTGTTCACATATCTATGACGTTCAGCGCGTCCCCCTTCCAAAGCCAGCGGGTTGCAATCATTGAGAACCCAGATACTGGTTTGGCTGGTGTGTTGATTATTACAGATGAGCAAACGTGCATTGCACTTTCAGGTGAAGGGCGACAGGAATTCATCAGGCCCCCCGATCATCCAGTGGGCGCAGAGAATGAGGACCCAAAGACATAATGAACGTAGACTCAAGAGTAATAACACTAGCTTTATTTCTTATCGCCCAGTCTGTAGGTGCTATCTGGTGGGCTAGTGGATTATCCTCTGAGGTGGAGAGGTTGTCTGGTCTTGTTGATAAGTCAGATCAATTCCAGACTGAGATACAGAGAGCGGTGTCTGGTCTTGATGTCCTTAACTTTAAAGTTGAAGAGTTATGGAAGGCTATTGAGAGATTAGAACAGGTTGACAATGATTTGCGTAATGTAGATAACGAGATAATGGTTCAACATGAAACCATATTTCAGTGGTTAGCTGAAGATTCCCCAGAACAGACAGCTAAGGGAAACCCATATGACTGATGATGTTAGTCTTAGCGATAAGACTAGCGTTGGAATGCCTATAAGAAACCTGATAGGTTTAATAGGTACGGTTTGTGTAGGGGCTTGGGGTTACTTTGGGATACTTGAGAGGCTTAATGTAGTAGAAACAAACCAAATACTCATGTCTGCTGATGTAACCAAGAACTCCATCTTCTCAGAAAAATGGCCCAGAGGAGAATTAGGCTCTCTTCCGGCAGACGCCGAACAATTTATGCTTATCGAACATCTGAGTGGTGAGTTTGAAAAGCTACTAAAGAATATTGAGGACGGCAATGCTCCGTTCGACAGGCAGCAAGCGCTTACCCTAGATTTCTACAGGCAGAGGATAGAAGCTCTTGAATCCAAGGTAGAGATACTAAAGGATAAGGTTGCACAAATTAAATTCAGCAATGGAGCGGCACACTAATGGAAGTAATGTTTGTACTACTACTATATATGAACAACAACTTAAAGGAGTGGATGGGACACTATGAGAACGACAGTGGTGAATGGGTTGAGATGGGAATGTCTGGATGTTTGAGTATGAAACGCACATTAAAAAGAAATGGTTGGAAGGACACGGCCTCTGGAAAGACGAGGTTTACTTGCGAGAAGCGTACCGTCGAGCTGAAACTGA
>VTLG01001535.1_pt1 | contig 10911 bp, 13 predicted proteins | sample 4694571 | NCBI WGS metagenome assembly VTLG01 (sample SAMN12604809, study PRJNA352737) | marine metagenome | biome: ENVO:00000447; feature: ENVO:00000209|ENVO:00000569|ENVO:01000036; material: ENVO:00002151; isolation source: viral sequences binned using virsorter ... | reverse complement strand
AATAAAGAATGGAGAACAATCTTAGAAGATGGTGTTGAGTACGATGAGACAGGAGATGGCACTATACAAGTTTCTGAAAGAGAGCCTTTACATGGATTTAGAAGATTGACTAGATAATGGCTTTAGATATTAAGATTAAAACAAATTCTAAAGCTATTGAAAAAAGATATAAAAGATTACAAAGTAAATTTCCATCAATTATAGACAAAGGTATTTTACAAGGTGGATTTCAATTATTAGATATTATTAGAACTAAAACAGCTAAAGGAGTTGATTTTAGAGATACACCTTTTGCTCCATATTCATCAAGCTATTTAAAACAATTACAAAGAGAGGGTAAGCCAACTAAGGTAGATTTATTTTATTCAGGAAGAATGTTAGGTGCATTAACACCATCAAATAGAACAGTAAAAAAAACAGGAAAACATAAAATATCTTTAAACTTTAGTAATGCACAAATGAGACAAAGAGCATTGTTTAATCAAGTATTAAATGAGCCTAAAAGAGAATTTTTTGGCTTTAACAATAGAACAGAAAAGATTATAAATAAACAATTCAATAAATTTGTTGAAAAAGAATTAAAGAAAATGAAACTATGAGTGTTAGAGAAAATATTGCATCAAATCTATTATCAACGATTTCAGGTATTAGTAGTCCAATAACAATTAAAAAAGCTACTAGACAACCTTTTGATATAGATGAGTTGTCAGATAAGCAATATCCAGCAGTTATAGTACAAACATCTGAGGAAACTAGAGAAGATTCTGAATTAGGAAGTGGTGCTAAAACTAGAATAGGCACTATTGACTTTGTTATATTAGGTTTTGTTAAAGGTGCTGAATCTAATATTGATACTAAAAGAAATCAATTAATTACAGCTATTGAAACAGAGTTAGAATCTGATATTACAAGAAGTGGCAACGCACTTGATACAGAAGTGACAAGTGTAGAAACAGATGAGGGTACATTGTTTCCTATTGGTGGTATAAGAATGGTTGTAAGATGTACTTATGAGTTCCAAGCTGGAACACCATAAACAAGGAGAATAGATGGCAAATAGAGATAAAATTATTGATAAGATAGAAAAGAAAATAGACAACATTGAAAAATTACATGACAAAGAATCAATGATGTGTGAAGAAGTTAAAGACTTACTTGCTGATTTGAGAGACCAAGAAGAAGATGAGAAATGGGAAGATGACTCAGAAGAAGATTTTGATGAAGATATGGATGACGAAGATATTGACGATGAAGAAGATAAATAATATAAAGCATTATGGCTAAAGACATTAAATTATATAAAGGTAATTCAGAAATAGTTATTAATGAATCTAATCTTGAACATTTTTTAAGTTTAGGCTATAAGGAACAAAAACAAGAACAACAATCAAAAAGTAAAAAGGACAAAAAATGGCAACACATCACGGAAAAGAGGGAGTAGTCACTGCTGGTGGAACTGGAATAGGAGAACTAACTGGTTTCACATTAGAAACTACTGGAGATGTAGTAGAAGACACTGCATTAACAGATGCAACTAAATCATTTGTAGCTGGTAGAACTTCTTTCTCTGGTACTTTAGAAATGCACTTTGATGAAACAGATAGTCCACAAACAAGTTTAACTGCTGGGTCTTCTATCGCTTTTATTTTATTACCAGAGGGTAATTCAAGTGGCGACAGAAGTTTTACTGGAACAGGAATTGTGACAGGAATGTCAGTTAATAACTCTATGGACGCAATCATTTCAAGAACTGTGACTTTTCAAGGAACTGGTGCTTTAACAATAGGAACTGTCTAATAATAATTTATGTCAGTTATTGATAGAGTAAAATCTCATTTTGAGACTCTTAAAACTATTACTATTGAAGTTTCTGAATGGAAAGATGAAAATGGTAATTCTTCTGTATTTTATTCAGAGCCTTTAACACTTGAAGAAAAAAATATTATTTTTAAAAAATCAAATAATTTTCAAGATTTAACTGTTCTTGTTGATTTACTTATAATGAAACTCCAAGTCAAAAATGACAAAGGAGAGATGGTAAAAGCATTTAGTCCTGAAGATAAATTTGCATTAAGAAAGAAAGCTGATTCAAATGTAATATCTACTATTGCTAATCAAATCTTATTAGACACCAATTACGAGGAAGCCGAAAAAAAGTAGATAGCGACCCTGATTTGAGGTCGCTTTTAGTTGTAGCAGACAGACTCCACATCACTATTCAAGAAGTTCTTGATATGCCAGTTGCTCATTATAATCTTTGGTTAGCATACTTGAAAAAAGAGCAAGATGAGTATAAAACCAAACAACAACTGGCAGAAGCAAGAAAATATAAATAATGGCTAATCAAAAACTTAATATAGACATAGTAGCACGAGATAAAACTAAACAGGCTTTAGGAAATGTGCAAGGTGCTTTAGGTAAATTAAGAAGTGCAGTTTTTAATTTGCAAAGTGCTTTTGTTGGTTTAGGTGCTGGTTTAGTAATTAGAAATTTAGTTAATACTGGAAAAGAATTAGAAAATTTACAAGTTAGATTAAAATTCTTATTAAAGGATACAAACGAGGGTGCAAAAGCATTTGACAATATGGTCAAGTTTGCTTCTAAAGTTCCATTTTCTCTTGAAGAAATACAATCAGGTTCAGGTATTTTAGCAACTGTTACAGATAATGCTAAAGACTTACAAAAAATGTTAGAGATCACTGGTAATGTTGCAGCAGTGACAGGATTAGATTTTAGAACAACTGCTGAACAAATACAAAGATCATTTAGTGCTGGTATAGGTGCAGCAGATTTATTTAGAGAAAAAGGTGTTAGAAATATGCTTGGTTTTCAAGCTGGTGCAACAGTTTCAATACAAGCAACAGTACAAGCATTTGAAGATGTTTTTGGCAGAGGTGGTAGATTCGGAAAAGCTACTGATGATTTAGCTAGAACATTTACTGGAACAATGTCAATGCTTGGAGATAAAGTTTTTGCATTTAAAAAGACTTTATTAGATGCTGGTTTTTTTAATGAATTAAAAAGACAGTTTGGAGATTTAGATAAATTTTTAGAAGAAAATGCAGAACAATTAGAAAGAATAGCAATAGAAATAGGAACTAATTTAGCACAAGCAACAATTACTGCTGCAAAAGGAATTAAATTATTAGCAGATAATTTTAGAGACTTACAATCTGCTTTAGGATTATTATTAGTAGCTTTAGGTGGAACAGTAAAAGTAATTGCTGGTATTGGTTTAATTGTAAATGATGTTAATAGAAGAATACAAGCACTACTTGGTAATGTAAAAAATACAGTAGAAGAAACACAAAAATTATCAGATATATTATCAGGTGCAGATGCTAATGAGGGTTTTGTAGAACCATTAGAATCTAGTTTGCAAATAATACACGATTTTGAACATGAATTATCAGTAGCAGTTCCAAGTGCAACAGAAAAAGCTATTCAAAAATTTAGAGAATTAAATAGTGGTGCAATTAAAAATTTAGAAGATAATTTTAAAAATATAAGAATGATTATTGTTGAGGGTATTGATAGTGGAATTTCTAAAATGTCACAAGGATTAGCAAGAGCATTTGTATTTGGGGAAAAATTATCAGATACATTTAAAAATATGGCAAGAACATTATTAGTAAATGTATTAAGTGCATTAATAGAAATAGTAGCAAGAAAAGGAGTAGAACTTGCTATTGAAAAAATGATAACAAAAGAACATGAAAAAAGAAGTAGAATGAAACACCATTTTGGTGGTGGAAATTCTTTATTAAGTATGGCAACTTCATTTTTAGGTTTTGCTAATGGTGGTGCAGTATCAAAAGGACAACCAGTTGTAGTTGGAGAACAAGGTGCTGAAGTCTTTGTTCCAAATAGCACAGGACAAATAACACAATCTGCAAGAGGAACTTCTGGTGGACAAACAACTGTTAATTTTAATATAAATACTTTAGACGCAAGTGGTTTTGATGATCTATTAGTAAGAAACAGAGGAACTATAACACAAATAATTAATAACGCAGTTAATGAAAGAGGGAGTAAAAATCTAATCTAATGTCAGGTGCTTTTCCAATATCTAATTCAAAGTTTGAAACAATGGGTATCAAGTCTATTCAAAACACTATTATATCTAAATCACAATCAGGTAAAAAACTTGCAAGGCAAATTGATAATCAAAGATTCGGTTTTACAGCAAGAATTATAACAGCAAAAAGATCAGATGTTTATGGAGAACTTATGGCTTTTATTATTAAACAAAGATCAGGGAAAGAAAATTTTACAATAATCCCACCTGAAATAGAAGATGCAAGAGGAAGTGAAACAGGAACAGTATTAGTCAATGGAGTCCACGCAGTAGGAGATACAACGATTGCTATGGATGGATTTGCTGGAGATGGTGCAGGTCGTTTTAAAGCTGGAGATTTCTTAAAATTTGCTTCACATGATAAAGTTTATATGGTTGTAGCAGATGCTACTTCATCATCAAATGCTTCTACTGTAACAATAGAGCCACCTTTAATTACTGCTTTAGCAGATAATTCAACAGTAACTTATGATAACGTTCCTTTTACAGTTCATTTAACAAATGATGTTCAAGAGTTTGGTGCAGTAGGTTCAGATAAAGATGGTAATTTATTGTATCAATTTGAATTTGATGTTGAAGAAGCTTTATAAAATTAAATATTATATTAATGTTGATGTATTAGCAGAGGAAATTGTTAGTTCAGACGATATAGATGTTAAAAATTTAAAATTGAATAAAAAAGAATTTCCTAGTAAAAATGCTAAATGGATTATTTATGATACAATGAAAGTAACAAGAAAAATTATAGAAGATTATGACGAGATCACTAACATCGGCAGTAAAGACAGAATTAGCAACAAATGATATTAGACCTGTCCACCTTATCACTCTTGGTTTTGGTACTCCTGTTAATATCACAGATTGTTCATTTTCACTAACATCATCAGTATCAGGCTCATCAGTTACTTATTCAGCTAGTGATTTTATACTAGGTATTTCGAATCACACAGAAGAAACAGATATAACTAAATCAAGTGTAAGTATTAGTTTGTCAGGTGCAGATCAAACATTTATCTCAACAGTTTTAAATGAAAATGTAGTTAATGATAGTGTAGATATTTTTAGGGGATTTTTAGATGATTCAAATTCTTTAATAGCAGACCCATTTTTATTATATCGTGGAAAGATAGATAGCTTTGACATTTCAGAAACAGATAAAGAAAGTATTGTTGGACTTCAAATAGTTTCTAATTGGGCAGACTTTGAAAAGAAAAATGGTCGTAAAACAAATAATACATCACAACAAAGATTTTTTAGTGGAGATGTAGGTATGGACTTTGCATCACAAACAGTTCAAGATATTAAATGGGGTAGAGCATAATGGGTTTAAAAAAATTTGTTTCAAAGTTTATACCAGCACCAATAGTTAAATTTTTTTCTAATCCATTAGTATCATTGGGTGTTACATTATTTCTTGCATGGATATTAAGACCCAAAGTTCCTGAAATAGAAGATTTTGGTACAAATGAATTTGATGATTTTGAACGAGGTATATTATTAAATAAACAATCTAACGATGCAAATATTCCTGTAATTTATGGCGAAAGACTTGTTGGTGGAACTAGAGTATTTATGGAAACTTCAGGAACAGACAATACATATCTTTATATGGCAATAGTCATGTCAGAGGGAGAAATTAATTCAATAGAAGAAGTAAGAGTTGATGATAAAGCTGTTACATTTGCATCATCATTATCAGATGGCACAGAAGTTGAAGTTGGAAGTGGCGATAGTAATTTTTATAAAGATAGTGAAAGTCTAATTAGAATACAACCTTTTTTTGGAACAGATAGTCAATCAGCATCAAGTTTATTATCAACATTATCGTCATGGGGAAGTAATCATAGATTAAGAGGTGTATGTTATTTAGCTTTAAGGTTTAAATGGAATCAAGACGCATTTACAGGAATACCAAAAGTTCAAGCAAAAATAAAAGGTAAAAAAGTTGTTACACTTGCATCTAACTTATCAGAGCAAACTGCATCATTTTCTACAAATCCAGCTTTTTGTATTTTAGATTATTTAAGAAATGAAAGATATGGCAAAGGTATTGCAACATCTGAAATAGACTTACAATCTTTTTATGATGCTTCACAAGTTTGTGTCACACAAGTTACTCCATATTCAGGTGCAAGTGACATTAATATATTTGATACAAATACAGTTTTAGATACATCACAAAAAATTATAGATAATGTTAGAGAATTATTAAAAGGTTGCAGAGGTTATCTTCCATATACAGGTGGAAAATATAAATTAATTATTGAAACAACAGGAAGTGCATCAATAACACTTACAGAAGATGATATTATTGGTGGATATAATTTGTCTATTCCAACAAAAAATGAAAGATACAATAGAGTTATAGTTGGTTTTGTAAATCCTGATAGAAACTTCCAAGTAGATGAAGTTCAGTTTCCACCAATAGATGATAGTGGTTTGTCAAGTGCAGATCAACACGCAACTATGAAAACTGCTGATGGTGGATTCTTATTAGAGGGAAGATTTTCATTTAAAACATTGACTTCTCCATACCAAGCTGAGGAGATGGCAGAAGTTATTTTAAGAAGATCAAGAGAAGCAATTACATTAGGATTAAATGTTAGCTTTGATGCTTATGATTTAGCCATAGGAGATATTGTAAATATTACACATAGTTCATTAGGTTTTTCTGCAAAAGCATTTAGAGTCATGGGTCTTACTTTTAATGAAGATTTTACTATAGGATTATCTTTGGTGGAATATCAAGCTAGTCATTATACTTGGGCAAGTAAATCACAAGTAAGTTCAACACCATCTACTAATTTACCAAATCCATTTACTATTCAACCACCAGCAAGTGTGACGTTATCAGATACATTAATTGAGTATAACGATGGAACTGTAATTGTAGCTTTAGATGTATCTATTGGTGCTTCTCCTGATTCTTTTATAGATTTTTATCAAGTAGAATATAAGTTAAACACAGATTCTAATTTTATAATATATGCACAAGGTTCAGGATTAAATCACAGAGTTTTGAACGTAATAGACCAACAAACTTATGATGTAAGAGTAAAAGCTGTTAATACTTTAGGTGTTTCATCAAGTTATGTTTCTGCTCAAAGAACAATAGTTGGTGCTATTGACCCACCATCTGATGTAGAAGATTTATCATGTAATATTACAGGAAACGATGCACATTTAAGTTGGACACAAATTTCAGATTTAGATTTGGCTTTTTATCAAATTAGATTTTCAGATAAAACAGATGGTACAGGGGAATGGCTAAACTCAGTTAATCTTGTTACTAAAGTATCAAGACCAGCGACATCAATTACAGTACCAGCAAGGGCTGGTACATATTTGATAAAAGCTGTAGATAAACTTGGTAATTTTAGTTCTAATGCTACAGCAGTTGTATCAAATGTAGTAAGTGCAGAAAATTTTAATTCTATTACAACAGTTAATGAACACCCTACATTTGCTGGTACTAGAACTAACGTATCACTTTCTGATGATTCTATTATACTTAATTCAAGCGAGTTGTTCGATTCTGCTTCAGGTTTATTTGATGCTAATACTACAAGATTTTTTGATTCAGGTGTTGCTAATGCAGATTTTTTAGCATCAGGTAATTATGCTTTTGCAAATGTAATTGACATTGGAGCAAAACATACTGTTAGAGTTACAGCTTCACTTACACAATCTGCTAGAAACCCTGATGATTTATTTGATAATCGTACAGGCAATTTTGACTCAGGAAAATCAAATTTTGATGGAGATACACCAGCTAATTGTGATGCCCATTTAGAGATAGCGACAAGTGATGATAATTCTACTTTTACATCTTTTCAAAATTTTGTTATTGGTAATTATACAGCTAGATATTTAAAATTTAGAGTAGTATTAACTTCATCTGATTTAGCATCAACACCAGTAGTTTCAGCAGTAACAGTGACAGTAGATATGCCTGATCGAATATTTAGTGGTAATGATATATCTTCAGGTGTAGGAACTAAAACAGTTTCATTTACCAACCCATTTAAAAGCACATCATATGCAGTTGGTATTACAATGGAAGATGCAAATACAGGAGATTTCTTTACAGTTTCAAATAAAACTGTTAATAGTTTTGACGTTTTATTTAAAAATTCAAGTGGCTCAAATATTTCAAGAAATTTTGATTTTATTGCAAAGGGCTTTTAAAAGGAGTATAAATACATATGGCACAGGCAACAGATTTTACTATTTCAAATGCGAGTTTTCCTGACGTAAGAACGGATTTAAACACAGTTTTTGCGGCTATCAATTCTTCTAATTCTGGAACATCAAGACCATCATCAGCTACCACAGGAACTTTTTGGCTTGATACCACGAACTCAGGTTCTAATTTATTGGTACTTAAATTCTTTGATGGTTCAGATGATATTACATTTGCTACATTTAACACATCATCAAATACAGTTGATGTTTCAGACTCAGCATCAGATTTAGTAGGAGATACAACTCCACAATTAGGTGGAGATTTAGATACTAATTCTTTTAACATAAAAATAGATGATGCACATGGAATACAAGATGATGATGGAAACGAATTAATTACTTTTCAAAAAACAGGTTCAGCAGTAAATCAATTCGATATAACAAATAACTCTACAGGTAATAATCCAATATTTGAAGCAACAGGTGGAGACACAAATATAGGAGTTGATATAAAACCAAAAGGTTCAGGAGAAGTTGTTATAGGTACAGGCTCTGCCTCTGCAACTCTAACAACAAAAGGTGCTTATGACTTAATTCTTGATACAAATGCTGGAACAAACTCAGGAAATATTACGATAACAGATGGTGCAAATGGTAATATAGATGTATCAACAAATGGAACAGGGTATATCAAATTTAATGATTTAGCCTACATACCTCAACAAGCATTAACATCATCATCGAATGCTGTAGCTTGGGATGTTCAAGCAAAACCAAACGCATATCATTTAACAACAGAAAACACTACTTTTGCAGCACCAAGTAATTCAGTAGAGGGTTCATTTATTGCTTTAGAAATTAATTATGATGGTTCACACACAATCGCATTTAACACTGTATTTGAATTTGCTGGAAGCACAGCACCAACATTTACATCAACAGATGGTAAAACTGATATATTAGTTTTTAGATATAATGGTGCTGTATGGCAAGAAGTAGGAAGAACTTTAAATTTAAGTGAAAGTTAAAATATGTACGCATTAGTAAAAGATAATTCAATATCAAAAATAATAACAAATCCTAAAGCTATGGTTATTGGAGATGTAAGATACCCAGCTAAAATATTTCAGTTATGGTCAGAGTCAGAATTAAATGCCATAGGTATTTATGAAGTAATTACAGATTCAACAAATAAAAAAGATGAAGCATATTACATAAATACTAATGAACAATTTGATTATGCAAACAATCAAGTTACAAGATCATGGGGAACTGCAACACCAAAGAGATTAGAAGATGAAAATGCTGTTGATGAAGATGGAAAAAATATTTTAGATGATGATGGCAATCAAGTAATCAATTATGGTTTAAAAACAGAAAAAAAAAGAATTGTAAAACAACAAGCATCAGGTTTATTAGAAAAAACAGATTGGCATAATCACAAAGCATTAGATGATGATACATATACAATACCTGATAATATTAAAAGTTATAGAGCAGATGTAAGAGCAAAATCAAATGAAATGGAATCTCAAATAGATGCTTGTACTAATGTTGATGAACTAAAAGCATTATATGAATATACAGAACAAGAAGATGGAACTCAAACAAGACCTTTAGCCGAATTTCCAAAGGAGATTTAATGCCACTAATACTTGGAACTAACTCCATAAAAGATACAGGATATGATGTTGCTAACTCTGTAAGATTAGATGGCTCAAGTGCTTATATGACAAGAACAATGGGTACACCAACAAATACTGATAAATATACTTTTTCTTTTTGGGTTAAGAGATCAAAATTAGGATCACAACAAAGTATTTTTAGAAGTACAGATGATGGCACTAATGACAGCCATGTAACCTTTCAATCTGATGATACATTAAGATTTGAGGAATATGGTGGATTATCTTCAATTGGAAAATTACAAACAACTCAAAAATTTAGGGATGTATCAGCTTGGTTTCATATAGTATTAGTTTATGATTCAGGAAATAGCACTGCTGGAAATCGAATGAGAATGTATGTTAATGGTACAGAAGTAACATCCTTTGGCACTGATAATAACCCATCATCAGGTGCAAATAGTTTTTTTAATAAAAGTGGAGAGTCACTTCATTTTGGTAGAACTTCTTATAGTGGTGGTGGAAACTATTTTAGTGGCTATCTCGCTGAAGTAGTAATGTGTGATGGACAAGCACTAGACCCAACTAGTTTTGGAGAGTTTGATAGTGATAGTCCTAATATTTGGAAACCGATTGATGTATCTGGTTTAACATTTGGTAATAATGGATTTTATTTAGATTTTGAAGATAGTGGAGATTTAGGGGATGACGAAAGTGGAAATGGAAATGATTTTACAGAAACTAATCTTGCTGCAACAGATCAATCTACTGATACTTGTACTAATAATTTTATCACATTAAATCCAATTATAACAAACACAAATAGAACAAATGCGCAAACTTATTCAGAGGGAAATACTATTTCTATTCCTAACTCACATGATAGTTATATGACAGCATCTTCAACAATAGGACTAAAGGGTTCAGGTAAATGGTATTGGGAATCACAAATAGTTTGGAATGGAACATCATCTAATGCTTACTATCCAAGAACAATAGGATTTGTTTCTGAAGATTATCCTT
>VTLG01010826.1_pt1 | contig 10912 bp, 8 predicted proteins | sample 4694571 | NCBI WGS metagenome assembly VTLG01 (sample SAMN12604809, study PRJNA352737) | marine metagenome | biome: ENVO:00000447; feature: ENVO:00000209|ENVO:00000569|ENVO:01000036; material: ENVO:00002151; isolation source: viral sequences binned using virsorter ... | reverse complement strand
ATACAGTAGAAGCCACCTCACACCACGTCCGTTCATCCCTTCGGGGGACGCATGAAACCACATCATGGAACGGGGATGTGGTACTGGAGTATTAACAATGACTGTTAAACTAAGGTATCGTGGTGTTGAGTACACAAAAACTACTAAGTAAAACTTAACATGAAACAAATTGCACTTGCCCTAGCGGCTACCCTCGCTTCTGCTCCTGCAATGGCTGGCGTTTATGTAAACGTTGAGTCTAACGCATCTTATACAGGAACAGATTATACTTCCCGTACGACTGACTTCCACGTAGGCTACGAAGGTGACGTAGGTGATCTTGGATACTACATTCAAGGTGGTCCTGCTATCACTGGAGCAGACGGCGTAGATGGTACAACTGAAACATCAGGTAAGCTCGGAGCTTCCGTAGCAGCATCTGATAATCTCGATGTGTATGGTGAAGTATCATTCATTACTGATGAAGATGCTGATAACGCATACGGCACCAAACTAGGTGTCAAATATAACTTCTAAATGAAGTACCTTGAATCCCCATGGGCCATACTTATATTGGTCCTGGGGTTCATCACCATGATAGAAGTATTGCATATGAATGCACATAACAACTGTCGTGGTGACTGCCCATGTCCACTTACAAATGAATACTAATGGCACAACAATCAACAGGTGGTTTCGGAGTAGCGAATGTTACACCAGTAACACCTGAGTCACGCTTGCATAATTTACCAGGTAAAGAACAACAGGATAATACTCCTAGTGATTCTCAACCACCTGGAGTTGATGATGAACCTCAATCCTTAGAAGAAGCTCTTCTAGGTGAGTGATAGGAAGAGAGGCACCTCAGAGTCGGACCTCTCTTTCATTGGCACTGGCCCAGTACGCTGGATACCCTTTGCCGTCTAGACGGTGGGAGAGACCACAACAATTGATCAAACAATTACGCGTAAGAAAGTAAACAATACAACAATCCTTAAAAGGTAATGGCTCAACAATCAACTGGAAACAATTCCAGTGTGGTATGGGGTGGTGCTAATAATGCTGCTGATACCACAACCGCAGCCAGGAGAAATCTTTACCTGAAACTATTTTCAGGTGAGATGTTTAAAGGATTCCAACGTAATACGATTGCTCGTGATCTAATCACTAAACGCACATTGAAGAACGGACGCTCATTGCAGTTCATCTTCACTGGTCGTACTAAAGCGGAATACCATGTACCTGGCAGAAGTATATTAGGTAACGACGAGAAGTCACCTCCAGTAGCAGAGGTAACGATCGAGTGTGATGACCTCTTGATCAGTTCAGCATTCGTGTATGAACTAGATGAGACTCTTGCACACTACGATTTAAGAGGAGAAATCTCACGTAAGATTGGTTATGCTCTAGCAGAGAACTATGACCGTAGAATCTTCCGTGCTATCTCCAACGCTGCAAGACTCCAAAGCCCAGTAACTGCTACTAACTTCGAGGAGCCCGGCGGAACACAAATACGTATAGGTTCAACTGCTTATGCATCTGATGCTTATGACGCTGCAAAAATAGTAGATGCATTCTATGATGCTGCTGCTGCTCTAGATGAGAAGGGAGTTTCAGGTGAAGGGCGTGTTGCCGTATTGTCTCCAAGACAGTACTATGAATTGATCCAGAATCAATCAACCAACGCTCTAATTAATCGTGATGAGCAGGGTGAATCCTTGCAGACCGGAAACGGAATCATTTCGATTGCCGGAATCAAGATATATAAATCTATGAATATACCTTGGTTTGGAGCTAATGGTGTCAAGTATGGTGGAACCGCTGGTCCTTCTGTACCTGCCACGGCTGATCCTGGTAACACAGGTTCATTCATCGGCGACAACATGCTTGATGAAGACGGAGCTACAACTCCTTCTGGACAGAAGACCGTTAACGAATACGGTACTGCTGCTGAATTCGCAAACTCTTGCGGATTGATCTTCCAGAAAGAAGCTGTTGGTTGCGTTGAAGCAATCGGACCTCAAGTTCAAGTTACAAATGGTGACGTATCCGTGGTTTACCAGGGTGACGTTATTCTTGGACGCTTGGCTATGGGTGCAAAACCTCTTAACCCAGCTGCTGCTGTGGAACTGTTCGCTGGAACAGCTACAAAACCAGCCAAGTTTGCTGGTACTTAATAACTAGCTATTCATACAGGGGAGTTCTCACGCTCCCCTTTTTTTATTATAAAATTTTATGGCTACCACAATAGATACCGAGACCGAACTCTCCGCTGTAAATTCAATACTGGGAGCCATAGGTCAATCACCTGTTACTACCTTAGGCACTAGCACTGTCGATAATAATGTAACGGCATATGACAACCCAGAAGTAGCGTTCGTATATAATTTATTAAGAGATGCTAACCTAGACATACAGATGGAAGGCTGGCATTTTAATACTGAAAAGCATGTGACTTATACCCCAGCTACTGTAGGAGGAGTCAAGAAGATTGCTATAGGAAGTGATATATTAAAGATGGATGTAACCGAGGGGTGGTCACATAGGAAATATGATGTAGTAAATAGAGATGGATACTTATATGATAAGTATGATCATACTGATGAGTGGGATGGAGGTGAAATGCTTTTAGATATCACTAGACTATTTGAATATGAAAAAGTACCACCAGTATTTAAAAGATATATAACTTATAGAGCTAGTCGTAATGCTGCAGCACAACTTGTAGCTAATCCTCGACTAGTAGAGATGTTAAGTACACAAGAGTCCTTAGCAAGATCTGCATGTTTAGAGTATGAATGTAATCAAGGTAATCATTCTATGTTTGGATTCCCTGAAGATTCAGTCTATCAAACCTATCAACCTTGGAGGGTGATTGCAAGATAATGGCAGGTATAACACAAGAAATTCCTAACTATGGTATAGGTGGTATCTCTCAGCAACCTGATCAACTTAAAGTCCCTGGACAAGTTAAAGATGCTGTTAATGTTATACCTGATGTCATCCATGGTTTATATAAAAGACCAGGAGCTGAAAGAGTAGGAGTAACTAAACTACCTAATGTTCAATCCAATGGATCATGGTTTCATTACCATAGAGATGAAGTAGAAGGTAACTATATAGGACAGGTAGCATCTGATGGTAAGGTCAGAATGTGGGATTGCGATGATGGTACTGAAAAGGATGTAGAATATGATACAGCAGGTCAAGCATATAATGGCGGTGACTCAGATCATACATCTATTACATCTTATTTAACACCTAGCTCTGCTACAGCTACAGAAGATATACAAGCATTCACTATTAATGATACTACCTTCTTAAATAATAGAACTAAAACTGTAGGTACTACTGGTACAACTACTGCTAGAACTCATGCTAAAGGTAAGTTTGCATTTGTAGACTTACTTAGAACTGAAAATGGAAGACAGTATTCACTAAATGTATATAATACAAACACTGAAACATCACAGTACAGAGCAACTAAAGTTAAGATAACAGCTGATGACTTATCAGAAGGTGGAGGTACTGGTGCTTGTAATGGTATAGGTACTCAAGTATTTAATGTAACAGCTGCAGGTTCATACACTGGAACAGATACTGTAGAAGTTAAGAACTCTAGTGGTAACGCTGTTACTAGTGGTAAGAATAATCTAGTCTTTAGATTACTTATCAATGGGCAGCAAGGTCAGAACAGTCATGGTGGTTATGGTTATGGAGATAATGCATCAGGTGTTGATTACCAATGCTCCTACAGAAGAGAGATTATCTTACTTCACGGTGGGGAAGGTTGGGTAACAGGTGATACTTGTAAGGTTAACCTGACTCAATCAAAAGGTGGCTCTAATGATTCAGGTAAAGGTGCAACAACATATGCTAAGTCTGGTTATACTTATCAGAATAATGATGCACCTGTTACTTATACTATAACAGTATTAGAACATGAAGAGTTTAAAGTTAAAGGTACAATCAACAGTGGAGTAAATGGTATACTAAGACCTGATCCAACACCATTCGATGCTGATACTGCTGTAACAGCTGATACTATCTTAGGTGGACTGCAAACTGAATTCAGTGGTACAGGTATTACAGCTACTATCATTGGTAATGGTATGTACTTATACTCATCTAGTGATTTCTCAATAGAGATAGTTGATCTAGATTTAATGAGAGTTATGACAGATTCGGTTGATGATATAACGAAACTACCTATACAATGTAAGCATGGATATATTACTAAGGTATCGAATACACAACAATCAGATGAGGATGACTACTACTTAACATTCATTGGTCAGAATGATCAGGATGGAGCAGGTACTTGGACTGAGTGTGCAGCACCTGGTATTGTAAAAAGCTGGGATGCTACAACAATGCCTCATGTAATACAGAGACAAGCTAACGGTAAGTTTTTAGTTAAAAAATTTACATGGGCTGACCGTGAAGTAGGTGATGATAAGACAAATCCTATACCTTCATTCAATGGCAAGACGATAAATAAAGTAATGTCTTATGCTAATAGACTAGCTTTCTTATCAGGAGAGAACGTAACGCTATCCAGACCTGCTACTTTTGGTGAGCCTAACTTCTTTGCTGATACTGCATTGACTGTTAGTGTTATAGATCCTATAGATATATCATCTTCTTCTAAATACCCAGCTGATTTATTTGACGGTATAGAGATGACTAGTGGATTAATAGTATTCAGTACTAATCAACAGTTCCTACTAGCATCTGATGCTGAGGTATTATCACCAGAGACTGCTAGACTAAGAGCTGTATCAGCGTTTAATTATAATAAAGTAGTACCCCCTATATACATGGGTACTAGCATAGCTTGGCTTGATAATTCTAATAAGTACAGTAGATTCGTTGAGTGTGCTGATATATCGAGAGAAGGTGAACCTGTAATACAAGAGACTAGTAAATGGGTTCCTAGTTTGTTACCTAAAGAGATAGATCTAGTAGCAGATTCAAGAGATAATAGTATAGTACTATTCGGTAAAACAGGTGATACTACAGTAATAGGATTTAGACACTTCGCTACAAGTCAAAAGAGAGAACAAGCTACCTGGTTTAAATGGGAACATAATGAGAAATTACTATATCATTTCATAGTTAATGATGAGTACTTCTTCTTAGATGAAGATCATTTCCTACAGAAGATTAATTTAATTCAATCTGCTACAGATCCAAGTGTAACTCAAACTGATACAGGAGAGACTACTAACTTCTTACTACACCTAGATAACTGGACTACTATATATGGTGGGGTATATAATTCAACTACTAAGAAGACTACATTTACACATGGCACTAATAGTTGTGTATTCAACTGGCAGTCAGATATACCAGATCCTAATGGAGATCTAGTACTAGTTGATGTTAACTCATCTACAGCTAGAGTCGGTAGATATGTTAAATGTGAAAGTATTAGTTCAGGTACTTCGTTTGTAGTAGAAGGGGATTGGTCCACTAGTGTCACTAGCAGTAATCCTTTACATATAGGATATCTATATGAGTACAGCGTTAAGTTCCCTAGATTCTACAGAGTTGATATGCCTGCTCAAGGTATGTTCAGATCTGATACTAGAGGGTCGTTAGTTATACATAGAATTAAATTAAACTTTGGTAAGGTAGGTTTATATGCAACAACATTAGATAGAGTAGGTAAACTACAATATACAGATACATATGAGTCTACTGACTTAGATGAATACAATGTAGATGATGCTCCATATCTAAGTAGAAAAATTAAAACAATACCAGTATATGAAAAGAATGAGAATGTAACAGTAACATTAAAATCAAGCCACCCTGCTCCTGCTACATTATATTCAATGGCATGGGAAGGTAACTACTCACCTAAACTTTACAACCGTGTCTAAATATACCACACTTCCTTGTACGTTGGAGGCTGCCTTAGAGGTGGCTTCTAACTTACGCCCTGAAGATCGAAGAGAGATTGAAGAAGGTCATGGATTAGACCCCATGGCTATACTTACAGAAGCAGTTAATGATGACTTCTGTGTTTATTTTACAGCACCTAACGGCAGGACTGCCGGAATGGGTGGTATATACAATGATAGTATTATATGGATGGTATGTACACCAGTCATACATGATTACCCTATAGCTTTTGTTAAAGAAGCTAAGCGAGTACTTGCTTCTAGAACAGAACCAATCTTAGGTAATATTGTAGACAAACGTAACACAGTCCACTTAAGGCTACTTAAATATTTAGGGTTCAAATTCTTACGAGAAATCCGTCACGGACCCAACAACTTGTCCTTTATAGAATTTTGCCGTGTGCGCACCTGATCCTAATGCTGGTATAAGACACCAAGCTAGAATAGAAAAACGAAGAAAAGATAGTCAGTACCATTCTGCTGGTCTGAATTATTTCAGAAAAGAATTATCTTATAAACGAGGTAGAGAAAGAATACTCGGCCAAGGTATGAGCCGAGCTACAAGTGACAACTACACCATGGCTTTATATGCTGTAGGAGAAGCTAGGAAAAAAGATATAGAGAATCAGATAGCTAAATCACAGCTGCCTGGAGTTTCTATGAAGACTGGAGAAAGTGTATCGACTGCTTACAATGCAGGTAAACTTAGAGAACTACAGCATAAACGTGGTGAAGTAGAAGCTGGTGTTAAAAATACAATGGGTAGACAGTGGGATGCGAAAGAACAGGGATTACAAAGACAGTCCCGTAAAATGCTAGCGAAAAATAGAGAGGCTCTAGGAGTAAGACCTACTTATGGATTCCCAGTTCACATGCCACCTAAAGGTGATACGACTATGGCTAACCTACAGATGGGTCTAGGTATAATAAGTACTGGAATAGGTATAGCAGGGATGATGGCTGCTTCAGATATTAGACTTAAAGAAAATATAGAAGAACTAGGTCAGTCACCTACTGGTTATAAGATTTATGAATGGAATTATAAGAACGATAAGAACAGTCGTTACCGTGGTGTCATAGCACAGAATGTTATGAAGATTAACCCTATGGCTGTAGGTATTATGCCTAATGGTTATTTAGGAGTTTACTATGATAAAGTTGATGTTAACATGGAGGTGGTATCATGACAAATTCTTATAGACACTTAGGGCAGCAGACTGCTAAACCTATTGTAGGTTCATTAGAAGATAACTTTGGTAGAGAAGAAGTTGATATGAGCGGATCTCTGGAAGAGGAGATGAACCGCTTACATCAAGATGAAAATGCATATGTAAATTTATTAATAAATCAGTATAATCATATACACAGTAACTTCAGTCAATGGCCTGAACAATTCCAAGGGTTGCTAGGTAAGAGTGTCTCTACTTTAGATGAGTATCAGAAATACCAGAAAGCTACTAAGCCTATTATCGACATACATAATCGTATGAAGAAAGTTAAAGATGTAGGTATTAAGCTTGTAGCTGAGCAGCCTGGAATAGAGAAGAACCCATTCAAAGAAGAGATAATACAAGGTGTAGAAGAAGGAGATGATTCAAAGATAAGCTTACTTGATTCAGACATTGCTGAATATGAATTAAATAAAAGAAACGAAGACAATGTTAAAAATGAATCAGAGATATACAAGAAGGGAGCTAATGAAGCAGGCATACTTGACGCAGCTAGAGCAGCTCATGAAGGTCCAGTAGGTGGCAATGGTGTCCCTCTTGAAATAGCTAATGAACAGTTTTACTCCAGTACCGAACAATTACTAAAGTTATTTGAAGGTAGCTACTATGACGCAGCAACTGCAGGATTAACAATACAGGTAGGTAATCATCCTGATGGAACACCTGTATATAAAACATTTCATAATACTGAGTCTGCAGCAGAAGCTATATTGATGAGTGACGTAATAGCTACTCACTTCATTCAAAAACATAGAAACCTTTCAATGGGTAACTTTGGTAGGTGGAAGAAAGAATTTCTTGTAGAGGTATTTAAGATAGCTGATGAGAAATTACTAACAAAATTACAAAACATAGGAGATGCACAGAAAACACATTGGGCTAAACAACGTGCATTAGAATTAAAAAATAGATTAGGAGTTGATAAGGGTTATTTACCTAGACATATACTTAGATATAGAGGAGCACATGATGGAGATATCCGTAGTTCTAAAAGAGAAGCTGTAGGTTATCTGAAGAATCTTATAAAAACAAATGTATTTGATAGAGATGAAGTAGATCAGATTATAGATAGTAAGTTTATAGCTCGTGACCCTAACATAGGTGAAACTAGTATACGTGAGTATTGGCCAGATGAAAGAGATGAAATATTAGCAGCTTTGGGTGAGTCTGAGACTGTACAACGAGAAACAGATTTAGCAGATAGAGAGGCTAAGTCTAAGGAGTATGTACATAATGCTAAGATGGAATCTATAAATAGAAAGGAACCTTATAGTCTTGATGAGAAACATAAGATTATACAAGGGTATATGAGTACGTTCAAGGTTGGTATGGAAGAAGTGCCTGATGACCTGAAGAGTTTATATACAGTAGCTACTGTACCAGATCAAGATATACTATACCATTTAGCTGCTAAGAATCATAAAAATCCTGGCTCTGTATCGATGAAAGACTTAGAAGGAATACAGGATTACGAAACTAAAAAGAAAGCTATAGAAGATTACTTAACTGATAAAGGAGTGGATGCTGATGTCAGAGATTCATTTATCATAGGTGAAGTTGAAGTTAAGACTGGTAATACATTAGGGGATGCTGGTAGAGGTAGAGAATGGAGGGCTTATCAATACAATGCAACGAATGCATTTAACGAAGCTTATCAAAAGACTAGAGATGCTGGTGGGGATCATGGAGATGGAATGACAGCTGGTATAGAAGCTGTACAAAAAGGATTGTTCGGTAAAGAGGCTGGTACTAAATGGAGTAGATGGCCAGGACCAACATATAGTGACAATGATTCTAGACAACTGGGACTTATCCAACAACGAATAGGGAAGGATCCTATAGGAATGCTTAATAGTGAAACCCCTTGGGAAGGTGAGATACCTCATATAAGAGCAGCCCTGAATTATGCAAATAATAATACAGGAACTATACCTGAATTTTATAAACAGTTTACTTTCATTAAAAGATTACCTGATGGACGTGTAAATTTTCCAGAAAGATTTATGATGTATCGGTTAAAGAAATTAGGCTTATTGAAAAATGATAAACCATTACCAGAAGATAAACTACCTGATTACTTACAGGTAAAATTACAAAAACCTAACCCTAGTAAAACACTACAAGTTATTTCAGAACCAGAAGGTCTTAGCTTACTACCTGAATTTGTTATCAATTCAAATGGTGAAGAGGTTTCAACAGTTCAAGTCTTGAGAAATCAAGCTAGTATAAACCAGCAGTATAATACTTTAATTGCTGGTAATCATACTAAACAAGTAAATCTACCTGAAGAACTAACAACACGATTTACAGGGATATCTGGAGAACTACCATCACATCTTCATATAGATAATTTAGCCCCAGCAGTTGCTAAGGCATTTGCTGAGGATATACTAACGGCATAAGATATGACACAAGATTCATCTTTATTAGAAATCGATATGGATCAATTGAATCGCGCTAGCGATGCTGCAATTGACTATGCCGAGGAAACTAAAAGACAAAGAGAAGGTTCTGCAGAATTCCAGCAAGAACAAGAAGCTGAAGAGACTCAAGCCAAGGCTGAGTTAAAAGATCCAAGAGAAGCAGAACAATGGGGACTCAAAGCACTTGCTAAAGAGTTCCAATCTATTGGTACTGGGGGCTTTCAAGACACAGCTTCTTCTTTAGCTACATTCCCTGAACGTACTATAGATGCTTTCTCTGGTGAAATGCAGAGAGAGAAAGAAGAGGAGGGTACATATAGACCTGATTGGAGTCCCTTCACAGATTACGATAACCCTATCATAACTAAAACATGGTGGGGAAAAATGTTAAGAGGAGCAGTACACTTTGGTACATTAGCTTTTGGTACTATTGCAGCAGCTAAAGTAGCTGGTATAACTGCCCCTGCATGGTTAAGTGGTATGGCTGGATACAGCCTAATAAGAGCAGCTGGTATAGGTGCTGTGTCTGATGTAATCTCTAAGGAGTCAGACGGACACAATGCCTTAGGAGCTTTGAATAAGAGGTTCCCACACTTTGATACCCCCCTTACAACTAAAGATACTGACCACCCTATAGTACTTAAGATTAAGAATATAATGGAAGGTATGGGAATAGGTGCTTTATTTGATTTAACTTTAATTGGATTAGGTAAAGGCAGTACTGCTGTACTAGATAAAGTAAAAGCAAGGAATGCTAATATAGAAGCACAGTCTACAGAAAATGGTTTAGCTCAACTCCGTAGAGGAGATCAGTTTAGAGCTGATAAAAACAGACCGATTGCAGACTCAAGTCAAGGGGCTCATATCTCAGAACAGACACCTTATGAGGCATGGGAAACACAGAAAAGACAACGTGGTGAATGGGGAGCTGAAGAAGGGTCTACAGGCTCTGTAACGACACCTGTTCAACGTGAGCGTATTGCTAGAGAAGGTGACATTAGTGAGGCTACAGCTGAACAGATATTAAGAAACCTATATAGTTCTGATAAATTTCAAGCAGTTGTACAAAGAGCTAAGAAGGATAGAAAGACATTAGTAGAAGTATTTGGTGATTCAATTTTAGCTCACCAACGTATCACTGAAGGCAGGAATGCAGCTGAAATGACAGCTAGTGAATACCTTCAAGAGTTATGGCAAGCTAAAGATAGTTATGATGTAACTAATGCTGCAGGACAAGTAGTAGATACAATTGAGACATTCACTAGTAAGAATATAGTTGTAGCTGATTTACTAGTAGGTACGCTTCTACATCAAATAAGAGATACAGGTATTGCTGGTAGAGAACTAGCTGACCTTGTAGATCTCGGTGATA
>VTLG01009147.1_pt1 | contig 10912 bp, 25 predicted proteins | sample 4694571 | NCBI WGS metagenome assembly VTLG01 (sample SAMN12604809, study PRJNA352737) | marine metagenome | biome: ENVO:00000447; feature: ENVO:00000209|ENVO:00000569|ENVO:01000036; material: ENVO:00002151; isolation source: viral sequences binned using virsorter ... | reverse complement strand
TTGGCTATGCTCGACCACAGATCTTTATTTTAGACACAAACGATAATTTGTGGATGATGGGTGCTACTAATGGCTGTGACTTAACAGGTGGAACAATTATCACAGGAACGGCTATGGGTGATATGCAGGGTTACACAATGGAATGGACTGCAGATGAGATTACGCCTTTGTGGATGGTAATTAAAACAGGGGGTGATGTGAATGTAGTCGACTATCCATTTGATAGTTTAGGTGACGCAGATGCTGCTATTGTTATCAGTCCATCATACTAATCGCTACCAAGCATACAGAGAGAAAAGGGGTTTTATTGCCCCTTTTTTTGTACACTAAAAAACAAATAACCTATATTTATATTTATAAGAAACACGTTATGACTTGGAAAGTAAAAAAAGAATTTGAAAACCTTAAGCTACCACATCTTAATTACTGTTTAGGAGATTTAAACGAAAAGCAAGTGAGGGGCTTGGGCGATCACTATAAAGAGCTATATTTCACAAAAGATAAACCAAAGAAAGAGAAAAAGAAAAAAGATGAGTTGGGAGAATAAATATAAAATACAAGATTTATTTAAAGGTTATGATTTGCTAAATGATGCGGACAAGGAAAAGGTATATAATAGGCTCAGTGTAGTAATGAACAAAATTGTTGGTGAAGAATGATACAAATAGATCAGCAAAATAGTGCAGTTCCTTATGGTCACAATTTATATTTAGATATGTATAATGAAATGACCAATACTGACTATGATCCGCTTATAGCTTTTACAAGTCAGTTGTCAAAAAAAACGCTATACTGCAATTCTTTGTTCACAGATTACACCAAGAAGGATAGGTATGTTTTGTTAGTGATATATACAATAGGTTTCGGAGCACCCGCTCCAACAATTGGTATTATAAAAATGGGAACAACGGACTATCCTTATGGTTTTTATGACACTAAAGTATATCAAAATACAAGCGATACAAACCTTGATCCAGATGGACTACCGCTTTTGTGGACAGGGCTAATGAACCTAAGAACTGATTATGGCTACGTGGGATCAACACCAAACCCTGCCGTTGAGTATACAGAATATAGTGCTAACGACACAGACATAGAAAATGTTTACATAACCTTTAACCAATGATAAGAGACAGATATAAAAATAGCATTATATTAACCATTATAAAGCCATACCTTCTGATGAGTGATGAAGAAGTTGAATCATTGAGCAATAATGAAAAGGAGCTAATAAGCTACTATAAAAACGAAATATGTACCAGATAGAATTATATCAACCAGCGAGTGGTTTAAATTGGATTTTCTCAATTCAGCCTATAGATATAAAGCAGGAGCTGCAAACTTCTGTAACAATGTCTGAGGTGGGCTTGGTTACTGATCCGTTTTTTTTAATGGAATTTAAAAGTCAATACACAAAAAAAATTAAAAGATTTAATCCGTCACTTGTTTATGGTTTACAAAGCGGTGTAGATATTACAGAAAGGTATTTTTGGTTTTTTTTACGAATAACTTGGGCTCTTGATGACGATCCATCGCTTGGTTATGTGAAAGTGGGAACTATTGAGTTTCCGTATGGCTTTTATGATTTTAAGGTATATGAAATGAGTTCAGCAGGTGACTATGATCCAAGCAATGCTCTTGGAACATTATTTGAGGGAACTATGAATTTGTCTCAGAAAGGAACCTTTAAAGAGCCTGTAAACTATAAAGAATACACTAATAACGATGCAGACACAGAAAGCATCTATATAACTAATCCATTATGAATTTAAATTTAGTAAAACTATCACATTATAATATACCACATTTAGTGGAAAATGCTAACCAAGACTGGATCAGTTTCGGTGAGGACAATTTATATCCTAATTATCTATTAGACTTATTTTTAGGTAGTGCTATTAATGGTGCATTAGTTAAGTCCATAGGTGCAATGATATATGGCGAAGGATTAGAAGCAACAAACGCAGACGAATCCATAGACACAAAAGAATCTTATTTAAGGTTAACGGAATTATTGCATAATTCAGATGACGATGTTTTAAAAGACCTCGCATTAGATTTAAAATTGTTTGGTGGTTGCTATGTAAATGTAATATGGTCAAGAGATCGCAGCAAGATAGCTAAAATGAAGCATATACCTGCACAATATATTCGTTCTGGAAAAATGATTGACGGCGAGGTTGATTATTATTACTATTCTGCTGATTGGTCTAAATGCAAGAAGGCAGAATATAAACCACGTGCTTACAAAGCATTTGACACAGAAGACAGAACACAAGCATCTCAAATTTTAATGATCCGTGACAAGAACCCTGCTTTATTTTATGGCTTTGCACCAGATTATGTAGCAGCAACCGACTGGATTCAAATGGAATTAGAAATAGCACAGTTTCACCTATCTAATATAACAAGTGGTATGACACCATCTATGCACGTTGGCTTTTCTAATGGTATTCCAACTGATGAAGAACGCAGAACAATAGAAAGACAACTTAACGCAAAGTTTGCAGGAACTGGTAATGCAGGAAAAATCCTAATCACTTTCAATGACGGCAAAGAGACAGCACCAATTATTGAGCCTATTCAAATGAATGACGCACAAAGTGCTTGGGTTGAAATGTCAAAACAATCTGTTTCACAAATTTTAGCAGGACATAGAGTTACAAGCCCTATTCTATTTGGAATACGAGCAGAGGGTGGTGGTCTTGGTAATAATGCAGACGAATTAAGAGACGCTTACAGCCTTTTTAACAATACAGTTATAATACCGTTCCAAACAACACTTTTAAAGGGCTTAGACAAGATATTTGCAGTTAATGACATTAATCTTGATCTTTACTTTAAAACGCTTAAGCCTGCAGATTTTATTGATCTTGAAGTTACAAAGACACAATCAGAAGAAGAACAAGAGAAAGAAGGTGTAACAAAAGAAGATGTTGGCACAGAAGAATTAGTTGAAATGTCTATAGACGTAGAAGACGATGACGATTGTTTAGATTTTTTTGAAGATATAGGAACTACAATAGATGACGATGAGTGGTTTGAAGCCTATGCAGAAGAATTAGACGAACATTCTATTGATTCAAGATACCACGAATTTGCCTATGCACCTGCAGGAACGCCAAATGTTGCAGATAGTTCTAGTGATATTGGTATGTTTAGAATCTTATACAGATATTCTCAAACATTATCTATAAGCAAAAAAACAGGTGAAGTAACAAGCAGAAAATTTTGTGAAAAAATGGTTGCTAAATCTAAGCAAGGCACATTGTATAGAATGGAAGACTTGGAGAAAGCATCTAAAAAAGCAGTTAATAAAGGATTCGGACCAAATGGTACAAATACTTATAATATCGCATTATACAAGGGCGGTGCTAATTGTAAACATAAATGGGTGCGTGTATTCTATTTCAGAAGACAAGTTCCAAAAGGTAGAGTATTTGTAGATGTTGATGGTAAAGAATATCAAGGTGGAGAATTTTTGCCTAATGGAACATTAAACAACTTTAGAGAAGTATCTCAGCAATTTGCAAATAACAAGATAAAAATGCCTGACGATGCCTTAATGAGAAAAACAACGTGGAAAATGAAAAATCACGGCTTTTTAAAACCAAGAAAAGAAACAGAAAGAAGTAGATCAACACCAGTATAAAAAAAGAAAACTATGGCGATACAACATACACTATACATAAGCTCAACGAGATTAAAAAAAGATTCAGCACTTGGCGGTTCTGTTTCTGATGACCTAATAATGCCTTATATATTATTAGCACAAGATATGCACATACTACCGATCTTGGGAACTGACCTTGACAATAAACTAAAATCTGATATTCAGGGCGGAACATTAACAGGTGCCTATAAGACACTTGTTGAAACATATTTACAGCCTGCATTGGTTCAATTTGCATTTACTCAATTAATGCCTTATTTAAGACTAAGATTTGTAAACAACGCAGTTGTAGTTATGGGTGCTACCGATCAATCTTCTAGTGCAACCTATGACGATTTAAAACCTGTTATGGATACGGCTACTGATGCAGCAGAATTTTATAGACAAAGAATGATAGATTACTTACGAAACAATACAAGCTCGTTTCCTGAGTATTCAAGCAACACAGGATCAGACCTTGATCCAACAACTAACAATTATTTTGCAGGAATTAATTTAGAACCAACAGCACCAAGAAGCAATAGATTAAAAGGCTATTTACAGGGCACAGGAATTACTATATATGGCTGTTAAAAGAAAAGAATACGCTCCAAGCAAGGAGAATTTTAAGAAACTTAAAAACTATATTAAAAAATTAAATTATGGCTGGACAAAGATTAACCGACAAGACAGCACTCGAAGAACAGGCAGGTAGTGGTGATTTGCTTATGCTTGTAGATGTATCTGACACTACAGGCAATAGTGCAGGAACAAGCAAGAAAACAGACTTCAAGTATGTTATTCAAACAGATAAATTCTCATTAAGTAATGCAGAAGTTTTGGCTTTAGATTCTACGCCAAAAACATTAATAGGTGCGTTGAGTGGCTATATGCCGACAATCTACAATGTTACAGTTTTATGCACCTACGGAGCATCAACAGAAGCGTCTGCAAAGGGTTTGTTATTTGGGTTTGATTCTTTAGTAGATACTGACTATTGGGGAAAAGTAGACAGAATTATGAATACAGAAACAACTGATTGTTCTTATATTGTTCAGGGGCAGGGTGCACCAAGAACACCTGTTAGACCAACATCAATAATTAATACACCTTTTATTTGTTGGGCAGATAGCACAGGATTTAGTGGTGGTTGGTCTTGCGATATTTATGTAACATACGCTTATACAAAAGTTTTATAAATGTTAAAGTATTTATTTCTAATACCATTTTTGTCTTTCGGACAATTTTATAAATATGCAACTGTATATGGTGGTGGTTCATTAAATGCTACAATGACGCCAATAGAAACATTTGAGTATAATGGTGAATTAATAAATACAACTAACAATAATGGTGCAAACTATCGTTTTCAAATAGGAATCAAAAAACTTTCAAGATATAAGTTTGAAAAGAAGCCTAAATTCTATTATGATGGAAACGAACAAAATGCAACTATTTTCCGATCCTCACTAAACGGCTTTGAATATCTATTAGAATACGAAAAAATAAAAGACAGAGGTTTAGAGTTTGACAATCATAAAATCTGGTTCAGATATTTAGGTGAAAACACAAGCACAAAAATAGAATCTTCAAGTAATGGATATATTGATCTTAGCTATAAATCATTAGACATTCGTTTTAAGCGTGATTTTAAGCATCTGAGGGCATCTTTGGGGGGTGTCCTTAGGTATCATCCCATTTACAACATAAACGCCTTTAAAAGCGATTTTCCAAATTACAATGATTTTAGCTTAACAATTAATCAATTAGGCTATTATTCTGAATCTTCATTTATAGATGCTAATAACAACGGCAATATGGATAGGTGGGAACAAGCACAAACATTATGGCTAAATGCTGAGGGTGATACTGTTGCAACCTCTACACAACAAATGCAAAACATATACGGACATTTAGTTACTGATTACAATAGAGACTGGATTAATGAACAAGGGAATCAATATACGCTTTCTGGCGTTATTGGTTTGTCTTATTATCTACATAAAGACACATTCTTTTTATTAGCTTATGGTAACTATTTTTTCGTAAACAATAAACTAACCGAATACGGTTCAGAAACTAACGACTATGATTTTGGGCTAATAAGCAATTTGAAGCTGACCAACGCATTGTCGTTATATTCTCAATTAGAGTACTTAAATTATTTTGATAGAGAAAATTACACAATTAACTTAGGAATAAACATATTAATAATATAAACTATGGAAATTTTAAAAAAGATTATAGACAGCAAAAAATTCTGGTACGCAATAGGAACTTTATTTATATTGTTCTTTAGCGATTCAATAGGAATCAATGACCAAGAAATTAATAACGTAGTATTAATAGCTATCGCTTTGCTTGTTAGCCAAGGTATAGCAGATCGAAAAAATTGTAATAAATGAAAATAAATCAAGGTTCAGAATTTACGTTAGATTTAAAAACTATTGGACTAATTGTTGGAATGGTTGTATCTGTTTCAGGAACATATTTTACTTTAAAGGCTGATATTGATGCTAATAAAAAAGCATTAGAAAACGGAAACTGGGTATCAGCTACCGAGTATGATCTTAAAGATGAGTTGGTGCGAACAACAATAATGTCTAACTCTAAAAAATTAGATGCAATAGAAAATAAACTAAATACTATTGACAACCGACTTTATAACCTTAATAAATGAATTATCTATACTACATACTGTTAGGTTTATTTTTCTTTTTTTATGGTGCGTGTTATGGTCAAGTATCTGTAATGCACTTTAATAGCGAATGGAACATAGACAATAACTTTGATATATCAGTTTTAAAAGACTGTAAAAAGGCAGACGTAATAATTTGTGAGAATCCAGACTTAAAAGAAAAGCACAAGATAAAGTCAGTTCCTACAATTATTGTATTTGATGAGGAGCAAGAGGTTGTGAGATTTGAAGCCAATATAATGATGAAGCTTGATGTTACAAAAAAAGATATACAAGACGAAATTAAAAAAATATACTTAGCTAAATTCGAATGAGATTATCTAAAAACTTTACATTACAAGAGCTAACATATTCAGCCACAGCACTACGTCTTGGAATAGATAACGATCCTTCAAAAGAAGGAATACTAAAATTGACCTTATTAGCCACTTCACTTTTACAACCTCTACGGGAACGCTTAGGGGCTCTAAGAGTAACAAGTGGCTATCGGTCATTTGTTTTGTCTGAAGCTATCGGCTCAAGTTCACGAAGTCAGCATTGCAAATATGAAGCGGTTGATCTGCAGTATGTTAGGCGTGGAAAAATGAATAATTTAGCTATATATAATGCACTTATTGATTTGGGTTTACAATATGATCAGTGCATTTTAGAGTTTGGAAAAAACACAGAGTATGTTGACGGAGAGCCTGATTGGATTCACATTAGTTGGAAGGTAAGCGGAAACAGAAACCAAACAATTGTTGCCTATAAAGACATAAACAACAAAACCAAATATAGACCTTTAATAAACTATAATTCAATATGAGATTTTTAAGTAAACTATTTGGGAACATAGGACTTGATGTTAATAACTTGGTTGATAACATTGTTACTACTGACGAAGAACGCAAGTCTTTAAAGATTAAATTAAAACAGATTCTTGCACAAGCTGAAGGATCTGCACAAGAACAAGTTACAAGAAGATGGGAAGCGGACAGCAAGGCAGGTTGGCTGCCTGCTAATATAAGACCTTTGACACTTGTTTTTTTAACATTGGTATTTGTAGTAATATCTATGTTTGATGGTAATATAGGTGGCTTTACAATAGCACCTGCCTATATACCAATATACCAAACTCTACTGCTTTGCGTATACTCTGCATATTTTGCAGGTAGGAGCATAGAGAAAATTAAAAACAAATAATTTGGCTTTTTATAGACCTCGAATATCACGCACAGAATGGGACTTAATAAAGGAATATAGATACAATGACAATACCACAGCTAACAACATTCTGGTTGTTGGCGATCTTCACGAACCATTTTGCCTTGACGAATACTTAGACTTTTGCATTGAAAAATACCAAGAATTTAATTGTAATGAGGTCGTTTTTATTGGTGACATAATAGACAATCACTATTCAAGCTATCACGAAACAAGTGCAGATGGTATGGGTGGTGCAGAAGAATTAGAGTTAGCGATTAAAAGAATAGCGAGGTGGCGTAAAGCCTTTCCTGTTGCTACCGTTATTATAGGCAACCACGATCGTATGGTTATGCGAAAAGCACAAACAAGTGCAATTCCGTCTAAATGGATCAAATCATACAAAGAAGTTTTAGAAGTTCCTGATTGGAATTTTGTTGAACGCTATGAGAAAAATGACGTTCAATATATTCACGGCGAGGGCGGTCAAGCATTTAATAAATGCAGAGCAGATTTAATGAATACCGTTCAGGGACATTTACATACCCTTGCAGGTTGTCAGCATTTTGTTGGAAGAAAATTTAGAGTATTTGGAATGCAGGTTGGTTGCGGTATTGACCACGAAACTTATGCTATGGCGTATGCTAAATACGGAAAAAAACCAGCCGTTGGGTGTGCTGTCGTTTTGAATAACGGAAAATTGCCCTTAAATTTACTAATGAAACTATGAGCAAAAATAAAAATTTATATCACGAAAAATTGCAGGTAGGTGCTTATTATACTTATGACAAAAACAATAAAAAAGTTTATGACGTTAAAAGTATAAAACAGAACTTCAAGCGATTGATCGAAAAGCTTAAATAAGATTAGGCTAAACAGTATTCTTTTACAGTTGCGTTCTTTCCGTATCTGGTTGGAACAGAGATATATTTGTCTTTAATCGAAACGCCTGCTTCTTTAAGATCTCTAATTGTGCCCTGCAAATCTCCGATACCTAAATCAATCATTGCTGTTCTTGTTGTTATTGTTTTTCCTTTACTTAGATAATCAAAAACGATCTGTTTGTGAGTACCCCACTTAAAATTTGTATTCATAATTTATTTATTTAATAGTTTAAAAAAATCTTTTCGGCTTTTATGTAATCGTTCTAATGCTTCTTGTATTCTTTTATTTCTTTCATCTTTTTCGTAATTACTTTGGTATCTATTTTCACACCATTCAATATAATCTTGTTCTAATTTCATAACTCTTTAATGTGTTTAATGGTTTGTTCTTTAATATAATTAATTGTTTGTGAATCTACCCAAGATAAAAACTCAAAGGCTGAAAATACTAATGTAATTTCTTCGCCTTCTTCATCTCTGCCTGATAGATAGATCTCATTGTCTGAACACGAAAGGGTATTAATATCGTGTATATGTTTGAAATTTATTTCTTTACTCATTTTTTAAAATTTTTAGGTTGAAACAATCTTTTTAAACCATACTTATAGTTTAAATGATCCTCTGAGTCTTTCTCAAAGTAATCAATCATTTTAAAAGAAGACTCATCTTTAATAAGTTCAGAAACAAACTTTTCAAGATCATTTTCTGTGGCGTATAATTCTATTTGATTATACTTATATTTTAAATCTGTTATTTCAAGATTAAGGTTGTAAGGATTGTCAACGCCACAATTGATATAGCCCTTTCCTGTTATTATCCAGTTTTTCATATATTAATTATTTCGCAATGTTCATTACATTTAGAACAAACATCAGATTCTTCTATTAATTTAGCACTACAACAATTAGACACTTCTTCTGTGATCCTTTCAAACAACACCATCATTCCTGTTTCTGCAAGATAAGTCCAGTCGTCTTTTGCTTTATACTCTAACCAATCTAAACGCCCTTGTTTAGTTGAAATGTTTATTTCTTTTACTTCTATTGTTCTCATATTAAAATAGTTAAGGTTTCACCTTTAATAAGGCTTAAATCTTTTTGGTGTCCTCTAACAAGCTGTAATTTCTCATTTATGGAATCTATATATAAATGATCGTTATTTCTTTTAGCTTCTTGTCTGTCTTGCATTAGTCTTAATTCTAAAGAATCTAATGCTAATTTAATTATTGATTTGTTCATATTTTATTTATTATTGATTTAATAGTTCTTCACCATAAATATAAGCCAACATATTTACAGTTTCTTCAGCATTTTTGTAATGCTTACACTCTCCAAAACGCTCATCTTCATATTCTCTTATTGTTTCTAATGCTTCAAAGGCAGTTATGCCGTGATGATCCAACCATTTTTGAGCTTGATAATAGCCAATAATATAATAGTCTTGACTAAATAAATAAAAGTGGATATCCTCGTTGCTGTGATGTGGAAAGGTATCTTTATTTTCGTTTATATATTCTGTTAATTCTTCTTTAATACTTGTTTTCATATAATTTTTTAATTGATTCATATAGCTAATATATAAAATAAATTTAATATAAAGCAAATTATTATGTTTTTTTTTAATTTTTTTTTATTTCGGATATAAATTTTTTTATATAAAGTTTTTTTATTATTTTTGTGTTTTAACTAAAAATTATATGTTATGACAAATAATAATAAACGCCAGTCAATTATAAGTTTGGCGATGTTTGAGAATAAAGTCACTAAAAAAGAATTAGCAGAAGCACTTGGAATATCTTATCCCACAATGCTTTCTAAATTAAAAAACACAGGCTCATTATATATAAGTGAAGCTGACAATCTTTGTTCTTATTTGAACATTGATCTTAACGAATTAATAACCCTAAATAAATCAAATGGAAACTAAAAAAGATATTTTAAATAGATTATTTGTAGAAAATAATTTAACAGAGGAAGATGTTTTTAAGCATAAATTTTATACGATCATCACAAGAAGTGGTATTGATAAAATTCAGGCAGCTAATAATATAGAAATTAAATACAATTTAGAATATAATTCAGCGGATTGTAAGTGTGTTATCATAAAAGCGACAGCAAAAATGGGTGATAAGGCTATTGAAACCTATGGCGAAGCGTCACCTTCTAATAATTCTAATGGCTATCCTGTAGCAATGGCTGAGAAAAGAGCAATGAGCAGAAGTTGTTTAAAATTAGCAGGATTTTATGAGCATCAGGTATTTGGCGAAGATGAAGCCGAAGCATTTAAAAGAAGTAATAATTAATAAATAAATAGATATGTATAAGATAAGAGGTAAAATAACAGAAGTTCAAGAGCAAGAAATCAATACTGACAAAGGCGATTTTGTAAAAAAATTAGTAACTATTGAAGATCTTGACACAGGATTTAAACACATTCAACAGTTTGAGATATTTGGTCAAGAGAAAATTAATGTAATTGAGCACAGCAAAAAATTGG
>VTLG01008549.1_pt1 | contig 10912 bp, 14 predicted proteins | sample 4694571 | NCBI WGS metagenome assembly VTLG01 (sample SAMN12604809, study PRJNA352737) | marine metagenome | biome: ENVO:00000447; feature: ENVO:00000209|ENVO:00000569|ENVO:01000036; material: ENVO:00002151; isolation source: viral sequences binned using virsorter ... | reverse complement strand
TACAAACATTACACCGATTTGCGATGTCTAAACGAAAGTACTACCCAAACAAATGGAAACAAGTTAAAGCTGTGCCAGCCAAGTACTTTGAGTCTATTGACTTTGAAGATCTAATGGACTGGAAGATGGGAGGTTATGAACTACCAGAGGGTGTAATGTGCATTCTTAGAGAACGTAATCTCAAAACAAATAAAGTAACTGAATACACTTATCAACAAATGTCGGCTGCCAAACGCCGCACACACAAGATCTTAGAGCATGGTAATAGTGAGCTTACAATATGTACTCACTCTCAAGTTGCTCACATTGATGCCACCAATTTATAGGAGAACCATGAAAGACTCATTCAAGGACGTCTATACATATGCCAGTCAAGCTCTGGATATGATAGAATTAGAAAAGGATACTAATCCTAACTACAAAGAAATCAAACAACTACTAACTGATCAAGTCAACGAAGAACTACATGATGTCAGGTATTCCCGAGTCACTAATTGAAGAGCAAGTTAAACTAGAAAGATCTCAGGTAAGTCAGGGTCTCAAGTGTCTCAATGACAACACGTTTAAACTTGAAGATAAAAGCTATGCTTCAGCTACAGTATATGGTATTGCATCCATAGATTCTTTATTACCTTTACTGGTAAACAAGATCAATGAGACTAACCGACGTATACATCAAGGACACACAGGCGTAGCATTCAAGGAGATACACAAGTATCTTGCAGGTTTAGAGCCGTTGGCTGCTGCTGCAATAGCGTGTAAGATCACATTCGATAAAGTGTTTAGCTTCAAGGAAGGTAGTAACTTCGCTGTCAATGTGTGTGACTCTATTGGTCATGCTATTGAAGATGAGTGTCTTATGAGACATTACGAAGAGAAAGTTCCTGCATTGCTAACTACACTCAAGAAAAACTATTGGCACAAATCAATAGGTACACAGCAAAAGCTAGTGGTGATCAAGACTTTGATGAATCGTTACAAGGTTCCTACATGGACGCCATGGGGAAGATCTATTCGTGTGAAGCTCGGAGGTTGGCTGCTTGACTGTATCATGGAGTCGAGTGGTTGGTTTACTCAGGAAAAGATAAGAGAAGGACATAAAACTGTTACATATGTGTTACCAACTGCTGAGTTTCTTGACATCAAGGACGAAGTTATGGCAACTGCTGAACTGTTCTCACCTCTAGCGTGGCCGATGCTAGTGCCACCAAAGGATTGGAGCAATGAAGAGGTCGGAGGTTACATACTTAACGAAGTTATGTGTGGTCACGATTTAGTCAGAAGAGGCGACCGCCACCGTATACAGGGAGAAACACCACTAGACTTTCTGAACAAAATACAGAAGGTCGGATATAAACTAAATCCCTTTGTAGTACGGACTGCTGAGTTCTTACAAGAAAAAGAAATTAGTGTTGGGAAATTCCTCCCTATAATTCATTATGATATACCTCCTAAACCTGTAGATATAGCTGAGAACAAGGAGTCTCGGAAGAACTACAGAAGGAGAGTAGCAGAGGTAATGAATAGACAAGCTCAAGAGACAAGGAGATCATGTCGTACTCGTATGACAATGGAAGCTGTGTCTAAGTTTAAGGACAGAGATGTCTTCTATGTACCTTGGAGTTTTGATTATCGGGGAAGAGCATACCCTATACCTGCATTCCTTACACCGCAAGATACAGACTTTGGTAAAAGTTTGATTAAGTTTGCGGATGAAGCGGATGTTACACCAGAGTCTTACAAGTGGTTAGCTTTTCAAGTAGCTACTTCTTATGGTCTGGATAAACATACGTGGGATGAGAGGCAGCAATGGGTCAAAGATAATCTTTCCACAATAACTCGTGTCGCCGTAGATCCTATAGATAACATAGGAGACTGGGAAGGAGCTGAGGAACCATGGCAGTTCTTAGCAGCTTGCGAAGAGTATTACCGATGTGTAATAAAGAAGGACAGATTAACTACTGGACTATGTGTAGCAACAGACGCTACATGTAGTGGTCTTCAGATTCTAGCTGGTTTGGCTAGAGATAAATCGACTGCACAACTCGTCAATGTGTTGCCGTCTGACCGACCACAAGACGCTTATGCTGTAATAGCTGAGAAATCTATGCCTAATATACCTGAGGTCTTATGGCAAGTTTGGGACAGAAAATGTTGCAAACGCACCGTGATGACTATTCCTTACAATGCTAAAGCATTTAGTAACAGGCAATACATCAAGGAAGCACTAAAGGAGAAAGGTATTGAGGTTGACAAGGATGACCTTACAGTCACAGTCAGAGCTGTCAGGGACGCAATGTCTCAGGTAGTTCCGGGTCCGATGTCTGTTATGAAATGGATTGAGGACGAGGTATCCAAAGCTATCAAGCGTGGAGATACAGAACTAGAGTGGACAACACCATCTGGTTTCGTAGTCGTACAACGTTTGATGAAGAAGAAGATGGAGACTATTGATCTAAAACTTTTAGGTCGTTGCCGCTTGACAGTTGCGACGGCAGATGGTAATATAGTAGATAGGACTAGGCACAAGGCTGCAACAGCACCTAACCTTATCCATTCACTAGATGCTAGTCTGTTACATCTAAGTGTTAAACGATTTGATGCACCCATCGCATTGATACATGACTCAGTTCTATGCAGAGCTACAGATATGTCTTTACTGTCTACCATAGTCAGGGAAACATACATGTACCTGTTTGCTGAACATGACTATCTAAATACTTTCGCTCAACAAATTGGAGCGGAGACTGAACCACCGATCATAGGAGATCTTGAACCGAGATCCGTGATTGATTCCACTTATTTTTTCTGCTAATGGCAAGAACAATTCACAAAACTGAAAACCCTGTAACACTTGAGGGATTCCAAGCAATACTAGCACCTAGCAAGTTTGGCTATTCACTCTCGGCTGTAGTTGATAACGATGTTATCGACAAATTAGAAGATGAGCGAGCTGAAGTCCTTAAATGGGCAGAGTCTAAGCTCAAAAATCCGAAACGTTCCACGCTCAAGCCTGAGCCATGGGAGGAAGTTTCTAAGGATAAGTATAAATTAAAATTCTCTTGGAATGAAGAGACACGTCCACCTGTAGTTGACACGGAGGGAACACAACTAACTGATGTCAAGATACCGTTATACGCAGGATCTACTGTTAAACTTGGTTTCTATCAAAAACCTTATATCCTCAGGGATGGAGTTACCTATGGTAGTTCTCTTAAGCTGGTTGGTGTACAGGTTGTCTCAGTAAAAGGTGAGGCTGGCGTAGATACAGGTGATTTAGATGCTAATGAAGTTGCCGAGTTATTCGGTAAGTCATCTGGATACAAGGCTGCTGATCCGAACGTAGTACCTGATACAGCACCAAGTTCTGTTGAAGATGACGAAGACTTCTAAATTCAAATCCAAGTTGGAAGAGAGACTAGCTACTCTCTTTGCAACGCTTGGAGTCAAGTATGAATACGAGTCTGAGAAGATCTGCTACACAATCCAACATCATTATTGCCCTGACTTCATACTTCCTAATCATGTATATCTGGAAGCAAAAGGTTATTGGGCACCTGCCGACCGCAGGAAGATATTGGCTGTGAAGAAAGATAATCCAGACATGGATCTACGCATGGTCTTCCAAGCACCATACAATAAAATAAATAAAAATAGTAAGACTACCTATGCAATGTGGTGTGAGAAACATGACATTCCATGGACAGCTTACCATGACATACCGATTGATTGGTTAACATGACCGAGAACGAGTTCGTAAGACATATACCTTGCGACAACTGTGGTTCGTCAGATGCAAATTCTTTGTATTCTGATGGACACACTTACTGCTTCGTCTGTCATAATGTCACGGACGGAGACAAGCCAATTCACAATAACAAAATGCAGGGAGAAGCATACCTTACAGGTTCAGCCGAACGGCTGCAAAAACGCAATATTTCTGAAAAAACTAACAGATTTTACCAAATCCACGTCGATGGTAACGAACTAAAGTTTCCATATCACGATGAATCAGGAGTATTGAAGGGTATAAAAACAAAAACAAAGAAAAAAGACTTTCGCTATGCAGGAGTTTCCACTAATACGCTATTCGGTCAGCATCGTTTTCCTACTACTGGTAAACGTATTGTTGTTACTGAAGGCGAACTAGACGCCGCCTCATGTTATGAAGCCATGCCTTCGTGGCCGATGGTTTCGCTACCGCATGGAGCCGCTAGTGCTAAGAAAGACATTCAAAAACAAATACCACTATTTCAAGGATATGAGGAAGTTGTATTATTTTTCGATAATGATGAGGCAGGTATCAAGGCAGCAGAAGAAGCAGCCACCGTACTACCACCGGGAAAAACAAAGATAGCTCGTCTGGAGGGATACAAAGATCCTTCAGAAGCCTTGCAAGCCAACGACTCTGAGGCAATCAGGAAAGCAATCTGGGACGCTAAACCATACCGACCAGATGGCATTGTCGAAGGTAAATCATTATTAAATCTGGTTACGACACCAACACCACCAGCAGATCACGAGTATCCATTCCAAGGACTCAATGAATTATTACATGGAATCCGATATCAAGAGCTAGTTACCATAACATCCGGCTCAGGTATTGGTAAATCAAGTTTCTGCCGCCAAATTGCAGCAGGACTACTAGACAAAGGAGAGAAAGTAGGCTACTTAGCATTAGAGGAATCTAACAGGCGAAGTGCTTTAGGTCTGATGTCTTGTGCATTAGGTAAATCTTTACACATAGGGGAACATGAACAAAGAGACTTGGAAAACGCTTTTAGCCTTACTATGGAACATTGGAATTTATTCCTGTTTGATGGTTTTGGCTCGTACGATCCTGAGACAATTTACTCTCGGATCGAATACCTTGCCTGTGGATTGGAATGTCGTGTTGTATTCCTCGATCACCTCAGTATATTACTGAGCGGATTGGATGGCGACGAAAGACGTATGATTGATACCACCATGACCAAACTAAGGTCATTAGTCGAGCGTACTGGCATTACATTATTTCTAGTATCTCACTTAAGGAGGAGTAACAATGATAGGACTTCGCACGAAGAGGGAGGAAAAGTTTCCCTCAGCCAACTTAGAGGATCTCATAGCATTGCTCAAATTAGCGATAGCGTCATCGCTTTGGAGAGAGACCAGCAGAGCGAAAATGACAGAGACATTACAACTCTCAGAATTATTAAAAACCGTTATTCAGGAGAGACTGGATTTGCCGGAAAAATAAAATACGATTTATCAACATCGAGGTTTACTGAACATGAAACTACGACAACACCAATTTTCGACCCAAGCACAGACTTCTGAGTTGAAAAAACCTAACCCACCTACTAAAGATGCCATCAGAAAAGCAAAGTTCAGAGACAAAACATTTGACTGGACCAGTAATAATAGACCTAGAAACAAACGGTCTGCTTAAGAATACTACTGAGATCCATTGCATTGCAGTACATTACGTAGATGAAGGGATGACTGTTACGTATAATGACACAGGAGCTGCAGAACCAATAGTCAGAGCTGTTCAGTTTATTGAACAAGCTTCAAGAATTATTGGACATAATATCATTGGGTTTGACATACCCATAATCAAAAAAATGTATCCATGGTTTAATCCTCAGGGAGAAATTGTAGATACACTTGTGCTATCTCGTTTATATCATCCTAACTTGATGGAGATAGACAAAAGAAGAAACTGGAAACATATGCCGTTACAATTATATGGTAGACATTCACTCGAGTCTTATGGATACCGACTAGGCGAATACAAAGGTAACTTTGGTAAGGAAGCCGATTGGTCTACATGGAGCCAAGAGATGGAAGACTACTGCGTCCAAGACGTTGCTGTTACACAAAAACTATGCAATCACTTCCACCGCTACCTGAGTGGGTCAAACTAGAACACAAGGTAGCTGAAATACTTACACAACAGGAGATCCATGGATGGTATTTTGATGAAGAAGCTGCACGGAAACTTGAATCTGCTCTCAGAATTGAGTATGAAACGATTACTAAGGTACTTCTCGACAGGTATCCTTACGTTGCAGGAAAGGAATTTACTCCTAAAAGAAATAATAAGAGCCAAGGGTACATCGAAGGTTGTACATTTACTAGATTAAAAGACTTTAACCCTTCATCAAGGGATCATATAGCATGGATCTTACAAACACATTGTGGTTGGATGCCCGTATCAATGACATCCACAGGAAAACCAGTAATAGACGAAACCGTCCTCAAAGAGATTGGGACGGATACTGCTCTAAAGTTCTTGACACTACTGGATCTGACGAAGCAGTTAGGAATGATATCCGAAGGCGTGAACGCATGGCAGAAGCTATGTACGAAGTCTAGAATCCACCACTACTGTGCTACAAATACCGCTACATTTAGATGTCATCATCGTACTCCAAACCTAGGACAAGTTCCTGCGGACGAGCGATTCAGACGTTTATTTATAGCTACACCCGGTCAACGCATGGTCGCAGCTGACTTATCGGGTATAGAACTACGCATGCTCGCTCACTATCTAGCTAGATACGACGGCGGTAGGTATGCAAAAATTCTAACAACTGGCGACATTCACCAGACTAATGCTGACAAGATCGGTATCAGTCGGAGACAAGTTAAGACTGTAACCTATGCATTTTTGTATGGTTGCGGTGATGTAAAATTAGGACACTCTTATGATCAGTTACTATCCGAAGAAGCCGCTAGGAAGAAGGGAAGGGATATTCGTAAAGCTTATGTTGATGCCATTCCGGGTCTTAAAGAGCTGTTGGACGCTACTAAGAAAGGTGCAGAAAGAGGTTTCGCAAGTGCCATCGACGGTCGTCGTATCAGCGTTGACAAAGGGCATAAGTTTCTCAATTACCTCCTACAGGGAGGAGCAGCGGTTATCGCCAAAAGATGGATGGTCAGAGCACACGAGCATATAACTGATATGTCTTTGTGTTGTCACCAACTTGCTTTTATTCACGACGAATTACAATTCGAGTGTGATCCTAAACACGTAGAAGATCTCAAGTCTGTATTAGAACTATCAGCTGTTGAAGCTGGAGAATACTACAATATGAGAATCCCCATAGCTGCTGAGGCTAAGGATGGAGAGACTTGGGCAGATACCCATTAATGTATGAAAATTTTGATAGACGCAGACTATATTGTATATAAGTCTTGTGCCGCAGCAGAAAGTGAAGTAGACTTTGGCGATGATGTTATTCTCGTTACAAGTAATTTCAATGATGCTTACAACGCCGCAAAGCGTGAGATAGCTAAGATCGAAAAGAAACTTGGTGATTTCTCAAATACTATATTGTTCTTTTCTGATAGTGTAAATTTTAGGAAAAAAATTCTACCAGAATACAAAGGACATCGAAATCGTAAAAAACCATGTGGATACAAACGTATCATCAATGCTCTTGGAAAAGAGTACAAGGTCATCAAGAAGCCTTCATTAGAGGGTGACGATGCACTAGGTATTTATGCCACAAAATTTCCGGGTAATATTATTGTTTCACCAGACAAGGATATGAAACAGATTCCCGGTCAGCTATATAATTTTGACGATGTTTTCACAATAACACCTGAGCAGGGTGCTAAATGGCACTTATTGCAAACAATGGCAGGTGATAACACCGACGGATACTCTGGAGTACCTACAATCGGCGTAAAAAGAGCCGAAAAAATTTTTGAGGAAAAGGGATACACTTGGAAAGCTGTAGTGGAAACCTTTGAAGAAAAAGGTATGACAGAAGACGACGCCCTAGTTAACGCTAGACTTGCAAAAATATTAACTGCTGATGATTATGACTTCAACAAAAGAGAACCTAAACTTTGGTCCCCCTCCTCCAATTACAAAATTGACGACGGAACAGGATCTAAAAATGAGACTGATAAAGGACAAACTAAATAGAGATGACGTTAGGAAGGAAGATATCATTACAGTATTCTTAGCGTTACAAAAACAAAATTTTATATTAAGTAATTCTTTAATGAATTTAGTAGAAAGTTGGCCGAAAGAGCCACAGGCAATGTTTGGTATTTTAATTTAATGACAACAGAACTAATCTCCCGTACTGGTCGGGTCCAGTCTTGGCTGGATAACCCAGAATCACGCCTACCAGTTTCATGTACTGTATTCGTAGTCGAGGACACGATGGAAGGTCCCGATGGTATAGAAGCCAGCTGGAGGTTTGTCTCTCATGCTCTCCGATACGGAGCAGGAGTAGCAGTCCACTTATCAAAGATCAGACCAAGAGGTCACGAGAATGGTAAAGGTTTAGTTGCTAGTGGACCAGTATCATTCGCAAAAATTTATTCTAGTTTAAATGAAACATTACGCAGAGGTGGGGTCTTTAAAAACGGTGCCGTTGTTGCTCACCTTGACATTGATCACCCCGATATTCTTGAGTTCGTGCAAACGCCCAGAGAAGAACTCCCATGGATTAAAAGATGTGTTAACCTTGACGGAGAAAGATGGTCTAATACCACAACTCGAACAAAGGAAGCAATCCTTGGAGGAATTGCAAAGGGAGACATTTGGCTTAACAAAATAAAGTACGATGCAGAATCTAAACGAATTCGTGGAAACGTCTGCCTCGAGGTTTATTTGCCCTCACGAGGCACATGCCTTTTACAACATGTCAATCTCGGTGGGTGCAGGATTGAAGACCTCTCGAAAGCTTTCGCTAATGGCATGTCTGAATTGTGTGAACTCCATAGCAAAACAGGCGTCGGAAATACAGGCGAGTATCTCCCAAGCGAAACAGACAGGCAAGTCGGGTTGGGAATGCTCGGTCTCTCCAACTTCCTTAGACAAAACCAAATAACGTATGCAGATTTTGCTAATGCGTTAGAAGCAAAAGAATGTAGTCAAACTGCATTCCATATTGTAGAACAGTTACAGAATGCCATAGAAGGAGCTGCACATATAGCTCGTCACAATAATATGGCACGTGCGTTTGCGATCGCACCTACTGCTTCTTGTTCATACAAAAGTAGAGATTTAGATGGGTACACTTGTACACCAGAAATTGCACCTCCCATCGCAAGGAGTGTGGACCGTGACTCTGGCACCTTTGGTGTTGAAAGAGTTCAATACGGCGATGTCGAGATCGCTTCAGAAGTTGGTTGGGACGTTTACAAACGTGTCGCTGACGGTATTGTAAAATTACTCGACGCTACGGGACTTCTTCACGGATACAGCTTTAACTCTTGGAGTGATGTTGTAACCTACGACAATGCGTTCGTTGAAGAGTGGTTGCTTTCTCCTCAAACCTCCCTTTACTATTCTTTACAAGTAATGGGTGATACTCAGGATAAGACTAACGCTTACGCAGCTCTTGATCAGGACGAAGTTGACGATTACTTGAAAGACATTTTAGATAATCCGATAACTTGTGACTGTCAAGAATAATGAAAGACCCTTATGAAAAACTCCTATCTAGGAAAAGAAAATGGACTCCTGTCAAACCAAAGGCAGGGGTATTCAAAACTGGTGCAGCAGAAACCATCCGACGTGCCCTCGCAATACGTCATATGGAGCTACCAGTTGGTGAATTTATTAAGGAAGGTCTTGAAAAGGACGTTCCCAAAAACGCTAGAAAATTATTAGAAGATAATGTCGTGGATGAAATACGTCACGATATAGCGTTACAATATATAGTAGATGCACATGGTGCAGATACAAAAGCAGAAAACGAAGCTATGAGGTTAAGAGATGCTTGGATTGGACACCCAGATCACACCATTACCAAAGCCTTGGTTGCAGAACGAGCTATATTCTTTGTTCTACTGCCTTTCTTTAGGTTTACTGGTGATCCTGCTCTCAGAACAGTATCAGCTGATATTTCCAGAGATGAACAAATCCACGTGGCTACAAATAGTCTTGTTTGTGCTGAGTTGGGTCTTGTTCCTAGTCCTTCTTTGGACAAGCTTCGTAAAGCAACTATTAATTGGATAATGCAACCATTAGGTAGTAACTCCGATAAATATTTGGACAAAAAATTTTGGCTGGATTCCAGCGACCGCTTAATGTATGATGGAAAAGCTCCACAGCTTTCTGAGACACAGGCGGCACGGATGCCAGCATTCTTTGAACACTCAAATGTCAATCTCCCTCAATACTCTTAAACTACATAACGAGCGAGTGGAGGAACTGCTAAAGAAAGTTGAAGATAATTTTCAATGGCAACCCGTCCACCCCAAGGAGGAATTAGCCTCTATCATGTACCGTGCTGGTCAAGCCAGCGTGGTCGAATATATAAAACAACTTATAAAGGAAGAAGAATAATGTGCGTAGGCGGATTATTTGGAGGCGGTAGTCGTAGACAACCAACACCTCCACCAAGACAAGCACCTGCTCCAACAATGAAGGCAGCTGCACCACCACCTGAGATGGTAAGTCCTGAAAAAATTAAGGACGAACAAGGTGATGAAGACAAACTATCAACAAAGAAAAAGAAAGCTCTTGAAATTAAAAAAGTAAAAGAAGGTACTAAAACCTTTGGAGCTATCAACCCTGCTTCTTTACCAAGTACACCAAGCGGTGGTGTCAACACACCATAAGGAGGTACTATGTGTTTAGGAGGAGGCGGAGGATACGAACCCCCCAAACAAGTTGCGGCTGCACCAGCAGTTGCAGGAGGACCAGCACCAGATGATATGGTAAACGATCAACTTATTCCAAATGTTAATCCTAGAGATGAAATGGAAGCTAATCAAAATGAAATGGATCCTCCAAAAAAAGCTAAGTTGAAAGTCCAATCAGATAAGAACCCGGGAATGATGTAATGAAAGCACGTGATAGATACAATCAACTGACCGTAGGTAGAAGACAGTTCCTTGATACCGCAGTTGAATGTTCAAGATTAACGTTGCCTTATCTTATCCAAGATGATTTAAC
>VTLG01003259.1_pt1 | contig 10912 bp, 12 predicted proteins | sample 4694571 | NCBI WGS metagenome assembly VTLG01 (sample SAMN12604809, study PRJNA352737) | marine metagenome | biome: ENVO:00000447; feature: ENVO:00000209|ENVO:00000569|ENVO:01000036; material: ENVO:00002151; isolation source: viral sequences binned using virsorter ... | reverse complement strand
GATTGAGAGGGTATTGGATCTGTTACACCCTTTGCAATATACGCCCAATTAGCATGTGCTGTTCCACCTGATGATGGATTGTTTCCAGTTGATGCAGTCGTACAGATATAAGTTGATGTAATACCAGTATCCGTGAACACGACTAAATCATCGGGAACGTATGCTGTTGCGTTATTATACGTCCCTCGAAAAACTTGTTTTATTTTGCCTAAATCAATTGTTGCCATATCATCAGAAGGTTGCTATTAGATTCCCATTATTATTTATACTGAAAGTTATACCTGATGGTGCGAACAAAACTTGCTCGAATGCATCATACTGAGCACTGGTTATATTATCAGCACCTGCGTTAGTTGTAGTCACCTGTAAATTACTTCCAATTCCAGTGAAACCATATACCTCTGGACCTGAAACTCCTATAAGATTTGCACCACTGATTGCAGGTAAGGCACCACTTAAATTTGATGATGGAACCGTACCACTAAATGAATTTGCGGTAACAATACCAGCAATAACAATACCATCGACGTTGGTTGTGATTGTACCAACACCTGCGGTATGCGTTATTTTATTGACTCTAATTTCTGATGCCATTTAATTATTTATTGTTTTTCTTTAAGTTGCAATTTCTTCAACGATGAATAAAGTTTCGGAAGCAGCTGCTGAAAGTTTTTGTGATGCATATCCTCCAGACATTTCCTGATAATTTATCGAATTTGCTTTATGTGCTCGAAGTGAAAATGTTTTTGCTGATACACCCCAAGATGGCATTTTATGATACAGATGAAGCATTTCTCCATGACCATATCCTACCATGAATCCAGACACTACTCTTAATGCATCATTCTGATCACTGATGAACAATGCCATACCCACATCATCTGCTACGTTTGTTCGTTCTCTTACACCAGCAGAGCAATAAATATACAAATCACAATTAGCAGTTGATGGAGTATATGCTTGGGAAAAAAATTCTGTGCCTTCACTTCTTTGTGGAATAGTATCATCCATTGGAAAACTAGATTCTGAGATACTTTGTCTAGAAATAGTATAACCTACTTTTCTTATTAATGTACCTGCAGATACATTAGTCAATCCTGCACCATTTCCAAAAAAAGTACTTGCAGTTATCGAACTTGCAACTGATACATTTGTGGAAGTAGATACACCAGTTACGTTTAGACCACTGGTAAAATTGACTGCATCAACACCAGTTTCTCCTATTATCTTTGTGGTTTTAATTTCTGACATTTTTTAATTAAGTTGCAATTTCTTCAATGACGAATAATGATGCATGAGTTGCTGCTCCATATTTTTCAGTTGCGTACCCTGTTGCTGCATAATTTATTGAATTCACTTTATGTGCTCGGAGTGAAAAAGTTTTTGATGATACACCCCAAGATGGCATTTTATGAGTAATAATTATATTAGCACCATGAACAACACCACTGGTAGTATTATATTCAGTGACTGCTCTTAATGCACTTGTATTGTCACTGATGAATAATGCCATACCCACATCATCTGCAACATTTGTGCGTTCCCTTATACCAGCAGAGCAAGTAATGAATAATTCGCAGTTGGCAGTTGATGGAGTATATGCCTGAGAAAAGAATTCAGTGCCCTCTGTAATCTGAGGAGCAGTATCATCATTTGGAAAACTGGATTGAGTAATAGATTGTCGAGTGATGGTGTAAAATGTTTTTCTTAATAATACACCTCCACTTACACCTGTTATTCCCGCACCATTTCCAAAAAAAGTACCAGCAGTTACTGAACTTGCGACTGATACATTTGTGCTAGTAAGAGTTCCAGTTGCATTAATACCCTTCGTAAACTGAACTGCATCAACACCAGTTTCTCCTATAATGTTTTCGACTCTAATTTCTGACATTTTAGTTAAGTTGCGATTTCTTCAATTATGAATAATGATGCATGAGTTGATGCTCCCATTTTTGTTGAGGCATATACGTTGTTGTATGTCCCAGAAAAATAATTTATTGCATTTCCTCCGTGTGCTCGGAGTGATAAAGTTTTTGCTGATGTACCCCAAGATGGCATTTTATGAATAAGAGTAAAATTATCACCATTAATACTAGATTGACCATCAGTTGCTCCACTCACTACTCGTAAGGCATCATTGTTGTCGTTTACAAACAATGCCATAGCCATTTGAGTATTTACGTTAGAACTTTCTCTTATAGAGCAATTTGCGATAATATATAAATCACAATTAACCGTGCTTGGTGTATATGATTGAGAAAAGAACTGGGTTCCCTCTGTAATTTGTGGAATAGTATCATCGTCTGGGAAATTAGCAGCACTAATAGATTGTCTAGTAATAGTATAAGATGATTTTTTCAATAATTTACCTGCACTCACATTTGTAATTCCTGCACCATTTCCAAAGAGAGTAGCAGCAGTCACAGAACTTCCAACCGATACATTTCCAACAGTGGCAATACCAGTTACACTAATACCTTTCGTAAACTTGACTGCATCAGTGCTATTCTCTCCTGTTATATTATCGACTCTGACTTCAGACATTTTTAAATCTTTTTTTTTATTTAGTTAGAATACATTCAATACATTCATAATAAATGTAGTGCCAGCAGATACGTGAAAGGTTGCACCTGTTGAGACATTAATACTACCCAGTCTTGTAAATGCTGTATTACCCGATGAATTATCCGATTGAATTCGGATTGATGTTCCTGCACCAATTGTAAATACTTCTGGTGTTTTAAAACATAGATTTTCAAGTGTGCCTTGTGTAGTACTAAGTACAGTTGCAAATCCACTGACTCCTGTTATATTTGCACCATCACCAACAAATGCACCATGAAATTCAGTAGCAGTACATATGCCAGTTACACGTAGACCATCTCTAAATGTACCAACTCCTAGAGAATCAACATTCGTTACGTCTTCATAGGTCAGTGTACCACCAATACCAACATCACCTGGTATGATTGCATCTCCTGTAATTCCATTTAATTGTATTCCCATTTTTTTACCTAGTATTGAAGTGACACACCAGTAACTCGTGTCTCTTTACTTCCTAATGCTTGATTCGCAAATTCGACCTTATACTTTAATTGAGTTCCTGTATTTGATATTGTAACATCATTTGCTTTTGCCATCTTAACTCCAGTTGCAAAATTAGGTTGTGCAACTAAAGTTACTTGAGTATAGTTTGTACCATTATTTGCAGATAAGAAAACTTTTAAGTCAGTGTTTAACGTTGTTGTTCCTGATTGATCAACATAAGTAACAACGACTCCCATTTTTGAAGTTGTGGCAGCTGCATTAATTGTGGTGCTTTGATAAGAACCTGTAGCACTAGATGTTAATGTAGTAAATGATCCATTTGATACTCCAACACCTGAAGCATCAGTTTTCATACCAATATATTGTGATGAAGAACCACCACCATTAGCATTACCATAAAATAGAAAAACTCTTCCTGCAGTTGGAAGATTAGTTATTGTTACTTTTCCATGACTATGTACAGCACCAACATCATTTTGAGTAAACTCTGCAAGCATAGTATTATTCGATTTTGTATAAGTATATTTTACTCCGTGTCTTGCTGATCCACTATTCATATACTTACCAAAATGATATCCATTTGCATTTGAAGCAGAAGCATAATCAATATTTACTTGAGTTGTGCCAGTGGTTTGGTTTCCACCAGGAAGATTACTAATTCCTAGATGTGTCTCAACAGCTGAAGTAAAAATCTGATCTTCTATTTGATCTGGTGAAAAAGAACCTCCACTTGCTTCAGCTTGGTTAGCAGATAAATCAATATCCCAAATAGTTGATCCATTATAAGTTGGATTTTTTCCAGTTGTAATAGTTGTTTTAGGAGAAATAATCGCACCAGCATTAGGATATGCGACTGAGGTTGCCTGACCACTACCATTTACTTTATGATAAAAATAATGAGTGAAATCTCCTGACAAGTCAAAAGCAAAATTTACACTAGCCTGAATGTAACCACCAGTTTCAGCAGTTCTTTCTTCTGCCCAATAACCAGTTACAGGTGCACCCATTCCACTATTCATACGCAATATTCCTGGTTGCCCGTGAGTACCTGCCTGATCAAATTGATATGTTACTACCGTATCGAAAACTGATGCAACAAATTCACCTGTTGTACTTCTTGCAGCATTAGTTATTGTTGATATACCAGCACTATCTTGATAAGTATCAACAAAAGTAGAATTTGTATTTGAAGCTGTTGAATTTTCAAGTGCACTTACTTTTAATGCCAGTGCAGAAATATCATTAATTATTTTATCATCATCAAATGGAGTCACATATTGAGTCACACTTCCTTGTGATATTCTTGCACTTGGAATTAATCCACTTGATATATTATCTGCGTTTAAAGTAGTTAAGTTTGCTCCAGATCCATGAAGAGTTACAGCAGTCACTGAACTACCAGCAGATACGTTTGTAGAAGATATATTTGTAAACGTAACAGCTACACCTGTTATATTATTTACAATTACATCAGCCTTAGTTCCATCAGCACGAAACAAATTAATATCACCACCATTAGCAGTGATACTGTTTATTCCTGAGATACTATTTGGTCGAATTACAGTCATAACTTTATTTATTATACCACCACAAAATTACCATCAACATTCAGAACCCCGTTAACTGATACAGGACCTGCCATCAAACCATTCATTGAGGTTCCAATATAATGATTACCATTGATTGCATTATCATATAGTATCATACCATTACTTACATAAAGTCCTCTCGCAGAATTACCTATGCCTTGTAGGTCAGGATCATCAACATTCGTAGTTCCAATACCAACAGTCTGTGATGAAGTTTGAATACCAGTGATTGCTGTGGTAAATGCACCAGCTCCTCCGCCTCCACCTGCGATACTTATATCAATTCGATTACCATCTTTCTTAAATGTATTACCAGCACCAACAAAATTAAGAATACGAACAGTCCCTATACCTGAACCAGCAGATTGAATACCGACAACTGGGTCTGAATCTATTAGAGATATATTACCACTTCTACCAAATACACCAGTGACATTTGCTGTAGATGCACCAGCAAAACCAATGTGTCTTACGTGAATGACTGTTCCATTTTCAGGTGCGGATGCAAAGGTAAGTGAGTTAGATCCTGTTCCTGATACTGTATATGCTCTTGTTGTTGAATCACTAGATGGGTACTGCATCACACCATCTAATGCAACTAATATATTATCATTATTAACAACTGCTCTTGATAAAGTAAATGTAGTGGTGCTTCCATCAGCAGTGAATGTATCAACTTTATTATCTGAAATATCAAATGTGGGAAAGTTATTCGCAACTAAATTTCCGAAGATAATATCAGTGGATGAGGGTGCTACTGAGAATATAATTACAGATCCATTTGAATCTATGCCATAACCATTTCCTGGTGTTGTAGTGTCGTGTGGTCTTTGTATCACACCATTATGTGATAAGAACAACTGAGCTGCTCTTGTCATCTGTGCTTTTGTACCACCACTATGTGTTGCTACAAACTTTGTATTGACCCCATCAAATGCAACACTTAAAGTATGAGATATACCAGATCCAGCACCTGTAATATTAATTTTATTTCCTGCATTTGCGTCAGACGCATTTGCCGCTAATTGAATTGTATTATGATCTACTTTAATTACAAAATATGCGGTTCCATTTGTAAGTCCTGTGATATTTCCACCACCACCATTTGAATATGTCGCTCTTGTCCCTGTTAAAAAACGATGATTATTTAATGTGATCGTGTCTGCATCCCGATTGACAATATTAGCATCAGAACCATTAAAGGTTGTAGTAAATGCAAGATCATCTAAAATCTTAAAACTATTATTCTCACCTGTCGCTCCTTTGTTACCTAGATATGCCATGTTACACCACCACTAAAACTGAACCTGTTGCAACATCAATTGTTGCTCCGACTGCAACATTGACTGTACCAATTAATAATCCGTTCTTTCCAGAAGGAATATTAATATTACTACTAATATCATTATCAATTAGAAGTGCACCATCGGTGATTGCAATATTACCCAGTGCCTGTAATGCACCTTCGGAGTTTGCTGTGCCAACTGCCTGTGCTGTACCAACACCTACAACTTTACTGGTTGCAACACCAACTTCATCAGATGCCCATGTACCAGCTGCACCAACACCACCTCCACCACCTTGAACAAATACAGTAGCAATACCATTCGTTACGAACGCAGTTGTAACACCAGGACCTGCAAAATTAAGAGAGGTGACTCCGCTACCTACTTTTACAGTTGACGTATTATTTGAATTAGATGTTGATATACCTAACTTTGCAGTATCATTTAATTGTGTTAAACCAACAGAACCATCTGCAGGAACTCCTACACCTAATGCAAGACCAAGAACAATGATGAAACAATCATCAGCACCACTTGGTGCAGTTGCAAAAGTTATTTCATTATTGTTTATCTGATATGCAGAATCCGCTTCTTGGATTACACCAGCGACTGATACTAGGAGAGAGAATGATGAGCCAGGAAAAAAATCACTACCACCACTCTTCAATTGAAAAGTTGTAGTAGATCCGTTAAACTGAGATGTTATATCATCCAGTTTGAGATAATTTCCTGATGTAAGTTCTCGACCTAAGTATGGCATTATATTATTTTTAGTTATTTATGACATAGATGGTTCGTCTGGCCAGACAATTTTGCAATATACATTATTTTTCAATTGCCTCTCTGCATCTATTGGAAAATTTCTTAATTGTTTTCGATATTTTCTCCACTTTCTTTTTTGTAACCAAGATAAATCATTATCTGGTATAGCTGTCCAATCAGTTTTATTTAATAATAAATCTCTTATTTCTCTCAATTGAATCATTCTTATTTCAAATATTTCTTCAGGTGTTTGCTCATCTGATTTAAAGGTTTTACCATCATAAAAAAATCCAATTCTAATATCATTTGGACAATCTATCCATTTCATCGAGGGGTGAACTTCATACGATTGCTCCTTTACGTCAACAACCTTATCATCATGTATTAATGCTTTCATTATGAGTAATTTTCTACAACCACAACTCCATGCGTTCCTGCTCCACCTGTAAACATTCTTACACCAGCTGAACCACCAGATCCAAATGCTCCTGCAGATGATCCAGTTGAAGCACCACCTGATATATCATGACTACCATTAGTAAAGTTATCATCCAACGCTCCTCTACCTGGACCTCCCCAGAAGGATACTCCACCTTGTCCAGCAGACATTCCATCTGGAGCACCATTATAATTTAACATGGGTAAATCTCCATATCCTCCTTGAATATTAATGTCACCACCTGAACCAACACCTGGTATTGCTTGACCAACAACACCTGCATTATTAGTATAATAAGATCTTCCAGCTTTTCCACCAGTTGCAGAGCAGTGTGAACCAAATGATGATGGTTGACCATCATTTGGAGAAGTAGATGAAGAAACGTCGTTGTTATAATTATGAGGGGTGGCAGTTCCACCCATACCAACGGTTACAGTTACACTTGATATTGAACTTACGTCTATTATTTTAATTGCAGTTCCACCAGCAGCTCCTCCTGCACCAGCATCATCAAGTCTGTTTCCACCAACAGCAGAACAACCCCCACCACCACCAGTTACATATACTTTTACTTTTGTAATACCAGATGGTTTTGTCCAAGTCGCAGTGCCTGGAGTGGTAAAAACATTCATACTCTGTAAACCAGCAGACATACCTGTTAAGTTTGAACCATCTCCATGAAATCTTGTAGCTGACACAGCACTATCTGTTATTGATATTGCACTTCCCACCTTAACAGTTGTTGCAGTAACAATCCCTGTGACATCTATACCTTGCGAATTTGCGGTGACTGCTGAACCAACTACTATTGAAGTCATAGTTTGTGGAGCGGTTGTTGCAGTGACAACACCAGTTACGGTTAAACCATGCGGAAAATTAGGTGCACCGTTGGCATTTTCATTTGTTATTTGATTTGCTCTTAATCTCGACATGATTATGCTTTTTAGTTATTTAGTTTAATTGTAGGTGTATCTTCCTCTTAAAGAGGTGGTTGATAATCCTAATATATCAGGAATAAATTCATCACCATCTTTAATTATTAAATCAGCACTGCCAGTAATTTTGATATCAGAATAGTTAGTATACGCTGTATTTGTAGATGGTGGATGATCAATAGTTGTTGTTGTATCAATACTTAATACATTATCAGTGAAGTAAATTTTATTTAGTGGACTTGTTTGTGTTTGAGATAAAGCAGTTCCTAATCCTGCAGCTGCACCAGTTGCTTGTGATATGTCACCATGAAATGATGTCGCAGTAACTACACCACTAAATCTCGCTCCACCATCATCATAAATTGTTGATCCTGAACCAATAGGAGTGTCTGCACCAAGAACATTTATTCCAGCAGCTTCAACTCCTACACTATGAACATTTGTAGATCCAGTTTTAAAGTTAGAAAAGGTCGCAACACCAACTGAATCCAGACCACCTACATCAAAAACTTGATGAGTGTTGATACCAGTTTGAGTTAAGAGAGTTCTGGTGGTAGATAACGCCATATTATGTTATCTCCATGATCGTCAAGGCAACATCTAGGGTGCTATTGACATCACTCTTTGCTGTGACTGTATCAGCAGCTTCCACAACTATTTTATTTCCTTGCATAATTTCTAAAGATGATCCCTGTGGAATGGGAACATTTTTTAATATACTTATATCATCTCCATTTGCACCTCTTGATATTCCGATTCCAACATTGATTCCTTGACCAGATACGTTTGCAGCAGTCACACCAATAATAACCGTGGTCGTTGAAGCAGGTACTGTGTATATTCCAACTGTGGATACACCAATATTATTTTTCGATTTTAATTTAAAAGTATTAGCCATTTTTTATAGTTAAAAGGTGTAATATCCCCGTTGAGATATTTATAATCATCCCAAAGCAATCGCCAGAGCAACGACATCAGCGTTAGAAACACCACCTGCGACAGTGATTGTTGCACCATCACTTCCAGCGGAAACAGCAGCGATACCAGCACCAACAAAGTTTAATGTACTGATGCTACCAGCAGTTCCGACCACTGACCCTTCATCTTGAACAGTCATGTGATCTATTTGAATTGTTGATATACCAGCTAAGGCAGCGGCATCAGCAGTGACGTTAGAACCTACAAAATTAATTGTTGAGATACTATTTGCAGTACCAACAATCGAACTCTCATCACGAATTGTAATACCTTCAATCGCACCAGCAGGAGCAGAAGTTACCCATTGTGGTTCTGCACCAGCACCATTTGATTGAAGAATTTGTCCTGCACTTCCAGTTGGTAGAACCGCAGAGTCATTATTTGAATCTTGATATACTAGTTGATTCGTTCCGTTGATTGCAAGGTCAGTTGCAAGAGATGCTGTTCCAGTTACATTACCAGTTAAGTTACCAGAAAAACCACCACTTGACGTAGTGACTCCAGTGACCACAACACCAAAACCATTTGCCTGTGCTTTGACTACTCCACCAAATTTCAAGGCAGATGCATCAATACCTGTTAATTCACTTCCATCACCAATAAATTTTGTTGCGGTAACAACACCAGCGAATGTTGCCTGTCCGTTTGTTTCAATTGTGACACCAGTTCCAACTTGGATGCCTTTGGCAGATGTGTCTAATTTCTTTGAGTTATCGAAGTAGAGTTCTACTGTTCCGTTTTCAACAAAACTTGCAAGAGTTTCAGCATTAGCTCCTCTAAGAATAATTCCATTTGCGTCAACATATAAATTACCAGTGCCACCAGCTTTTTGTATAAAACTGTGTGTTCCATCATGATATATGTTTAAATCTGCACTTCCCGCTGCATTTCCAAATTGAGCTTTCTGATTATCAGGTAAAAATATTCCTTCTCTAAATGTACTAAGACCAACTGCATCAACTCTCGATACATCTTCATATGTTAATGTTCCAGCAATTCCAACATCTCCAGTTACAGTAAGAGTTCCACCGATTGATACATTATTAGTTACACTTAAATCTGAATTAAATGTTGCATTACCAGAAACACTTAAAATATCATCAATAGTGGTTGTACCACCTGCAGAATCTATTGTCAAATCTCCTGATGATGTATCAATTTCATTATCACCTGTAACACCGATTTGTACATTATCAACAGCTGCTCCACCAGTTACACTTAAAAGTGTGCCATTAAATGTTAAATTAGCACTATCTTCTACAGCACCTGAACTTCCTGCGATAAGAACACGATTATCAGTTAAGTCAGATACAATAAGTGATGCCGCTGATAAATCAGTTCCATTAAATAATAAGTTTCCACTATCTTCTAATTCACCACCAGTTCCAACAATAACAACACGACCTGATGTTAAGTCTTCTACCTTGAATGTATTTGCCTGACCACCTGCATTAATATCAAGTAAACCATCAATCGTAGTGGCATCTAATGTAGTATTACCATCAACATCTAAATTACCTGTAACATTTAAATTTGATGAGATATCGACATTACCACTTAAGACATCTAATCCATTACGGATGATTGCAGCGTATGGAGTATTGATTACATTTGAATTAATAATAAGGGCATTCCCCATATACCCGTGTGAAGCACACTGATAATGCAGGATGTTTGGTGTATCATCCGTGATTGTGATCTGTGCAGAGGTAGATGTGGTGGTAACGTTTGTTGTATATTGAACTGACTTTGCCTCATCAAGATAGAATCTAAATGGGTGACTTGACATGTCACTTGAACTTAGATTAAATTTATATGTTCTGCCTGGTGTTAATGTAAGTATAGGGGATTGAATACCATCTAATACATATC
>VTLG01014340.1_pt1 | contig 10913 bp, 7 predicted proteins | sample 4694571 | NCBI WGS metagenome assembly VTLG01 (sample SAMN12604809, study PRJNA352737) | marine metagenome | biome: ENVO:00000447; feature: ENVO:00000209|ENVO:00000569|ENVO:01000036; material: ENVO:00002151; isolation source: viral sequences binned using virsorter ... | reverse complement strand
CTGAAGCAGAAGCACCAGAAGTAGCTGTAGAACCTGAAGAAGGTGAAGAAGTTGCTGATATTGCTGATGAAATCGAAGATGAAGATGAAATGGCTCACGAAGGTGAACACGAAGACGAAGACGAAGGATACGATGAATCCAAAGTAATCGAAATCGATGGTGTCAAGTACGCTCCAGTAGTATCTGAAGAGGAAGAAGACGAAGATGAAGCTATGCACGAAGAAGAAGACGAGGACGAAGGATATTCCGAAGACCTTGATTTAGAAGCTGTATTAGCTGAATTGGAAGGTGAAACTGTAACCGAAGAAGAAGAAGAAGACAAAGATGAAACCGTCAAAGAAGAAGAAGACAAAGATGAAGAAGAAGTTGACGAAGAAGTCAATGAAAACGATGTATCCTCTGAAATCGGTGCAGCTGACAACAAGTTAAAACCTGAAGCTGGTGATTCCTCAAAGATTGGACAAGGTCCTGAAGGTGAAGGTAAAGACAAAGAATCTGGTAAAGAAGATGAAAACTCTGAAGTAGTAGATGATTTGACTGAAGACCTCGACCTTGAGGAAGTATTAAAAGCACTTACTGAAGAAGAAGACGAAGACGAAATGAAGAAAGAACAAGAAGACAAAGAAAAAGAAGTCGAAGAACAAGTAAGTACTCTTAAGTCCGACTTAGAAGAGCACAGAAATGTAGTGAAATATCTGCGTGGAAAGTTGAATGAAGTTAATCTTCTCAACGCTAAACTTTTGTTCACAAACAAATTATTCCGTAATTTTGGTTTGAACAACGAACAGAAGTTAAAAGTTGTGGAGACTTTCGACAGAGCAACAAACCTAAGAGAAGTCAAGTTGGTATTTTCAACTTTGGCCGAATCTTTTGGTAACAAAGTGGCAAGTAAGCCAAGTAAACCTATTAAAGAATCAAAGGGTTCAAGTTCAAAACCTGTAGCTTCAACCAAACCAAAAACTGAAGAAGTAATTTCTGAAGGATTTGATTTGAAAGAACGCTTTCAGAAACTTGCCAAGATTCTTTAATCAATCTTAAACACTTAAATTGGAGAACTAAAATGAGTTCATTTGGAAAAATTGAAAAACTCATGGATTCTTACGATCCTGTTCGTTCTCGTTTGGCAGAAACTCAAAAGTTAGTAGAAAAGTGGGAACCCACTGGACTTCTTGAAGGAATTGAAGACAATAACAAGCAACACGGAATGGCCGTACTTCTTGAAAACCAAGCCCGTCAGTTAATTGATGAATCATCAAAAACTGGTGGTAGTGGTTCAGAAGAATGGAGTGGTGTTGCATTACCATTGGTTCGTAGAATCTTTGGTGAGTTAGCGGCTCAAGACTTTGTTAGTGTTCAACCTATGAACCTACCAAGTGGTCTAATCTTCTACCTTGACTTTAAGTATGGAACTGCTCAAACAGCGAACCATAATAAAGGTGAACATATACATGGTAACACCTCAGCTTCAAGTGATGCAAGTGGTGGTTTATATGGTGCTGGTAAATTTGGATATTCTATCAATGACCAAATTTCAAGTACTATTGTAAATTCCAACATCACAGAAGCATCTGCTTCTTGGAAAGAAGTAGAATTTGAACCAGACCTATCTTCGTCTATTGCTACTACAGCTTCAGACCAGATAATCAAACTAACTGTAACAAGAGCTAATTTCGCAACAGCAGCACCTAACGCTGACTTGAACGGAATTAGAGCTTTCGAAGTTAGTGGTTCTGATATCTCAGCACACTATCCTGCTTACTCTTATTTCGACGCAGACAATGTCTATTTCTATGTGAAAGCGACAGATGGTCGTATGGACGCAGCTGGAATTGGTGTGAAATATCACAAGCAACCAACTGAAACAGCAAGGGGTGACTTCGAACAAAGTACATTTACAACACCTGCACCAAATTCTGCAGATGATGTTGATATACCTGAAATCGATATCGCGTTACGCCAGATTTCAATTGTTGCGAAAACTCGTAAACTCAAAGCAGTATGGACTCCTGAGTTAGCTCAAGACCTTAACGCTTATCACTCTGTTGACGCAGAAGCTGAATTGACTTCTATGTTAAGTGAGTACATCTCAATGGAAATTGATTTGGAAATCCTTGACCTATTAAAGTCTGAAGCTAACGCTAAGACTGAGTACTGGTCAGCTAAGGTTGGATTTGAGTATGATTCAGTAAACACCGTATTCTCAGAAATCTCTGGTAATTCAAATGCTTACACCAAAGGTACTTGGTTCCAAACACTTGGAAACAAACTACAAGCTGTAAGTAACGCGATACATCAGAAGACTCTAAGAGGTGGTGCTAATTTCATTGTTGTTTCACCTGAAACTGCAACTGTAATTGAGTCAATACCTGGATACGCTGCTGATACTGATGGTAACGCAACCAACACATCATACGCAATGGGTGTACAGAAAGTTGGAGCATTGAATAACAGATATACGGTTTATAAGAACCCTTATATGTTAGAAAATGACATCCTACTTGGTTTCAGAGGAAGTAATTTCTTAGAAACTGGAGCTGTATACGCACCGTATGTTCCGTTAATCATGACTCCTCTTGTTTACGATCCTGTTAATTTCACTCCTCGTAAGGGTGTAATGACAAGATACGCGAAGAAGATGGTAAGACCTGAATTCTACGGAAAAGTTGTCGTCGCAGACATCAACTTGGTTTAATTGAGTTTACGAACTTAATTTAATCAATCTTACATTAGAGGGGGAGATTTTTTCTCCCCCTTTTTTGTGCCCGTTAGGGATTTCTTGTATATTTGATATTTATATTAGAAGTATTATATCCAATTAGGAGAATTTTATGGAAGCTATTTGGCCAGGTAGTGGTTCTGCAGTAAGTGGTAATACACCATTCAATCTATATGACAATGATAGTGATTTTCAATCCGATGCACCAAAGTTTGCAAGTTGGTGTGCTAAAAGATTGGGATATCCAATTATGGCAATTGAGATGCAAGATTCACAATTTTATGCCTGTTTGGAAGAATCAATAAGTGAGTATTCATCACAGGTAAATTCATTTAACATCAGAGAAAACTTAATTCATCTACAAGGACAGCCAACTGGTTCGTCTAATGATGTCACACACAAGAGGGTTACATCTAATTTTGGTCGTTCTATTCAGTTATCAGAACAATATGGAACTGAGGCTGGTGTCGGTGGTAGTGTTCAGATGAAAAGTGGTTCTGTTGATGTAGTTAGTGGTCAACAAGTTTATAATTTACAAAATTTATGGGGTGAGGTGAGTGAAAGTGGTAAAAGAATGGAAATACGAAGAGTTTACTATGAAGCTTCACCAGCAGTTGTAAGGTATTTTGACCCATACGCAGGTACTGGAGCGGGAAGTTACAATATGTTAGATAGTTTTGGTTGGGGTAACATGACTCCAGCCGTACAATTTATGATGATGCCAATATACGCCGACCTTTTAAGGATTCAAGCAATAGAATTCAACGACCATGTAAGAAAATCAGGTCATAGTTTTGAATTAGTAAATAATGAAGTGAGAATTTTTCCAAATCCACAAGATGATTATAAACTATGGTTTCAATATTATCTAAAGGAAGATAAGGATACACCATTTCAAGACTCAAGTGGATTAGGAATAGGAACTGTATCAGATAGTTCCAACATTCCTTATCAAAACATGGAGTATACCAACATAAATGATGTGGGTAAACAATGGATTCGTAAGTATGGACTAGCACTATCGAAAGAATTGTTGGGTATTATACGAAGTAAGTATGGAAGTATCCCAATACCAAATGCTGAAACCACATTAGATGGTGATACACTCAGAAGTGAGGCAAGTGCAGAAAAAGAAGCTTTAATTTCACAATTAAGGGAAGATTTAGAAGCTGCAAGTCGTAAAAATATGATGGAAGCTGATAGTGAAGAATCAACACGACTACAAGAAAAATTACAAAAAGTTCCCTTACCAATTTTCGTAGGATAATTGAATGGCTGGTCGTTTTTTACCACAAAGAGATAGAGATTTTTTAGAAAGAATCAATACCGAACTAATTGGTGACCTTCGCACAGAAAATGAAGGAATTATAAACCAAAAAATCGTTATTTACAAAATTTCTGCCTATGATACCTCAACAAATATGTATGGAGAGGCCGTGGGTGGAAAAAACTTCAAACAAGGAGTACAATTAGCTTGTATTGTTGAGGCAAGTGACTTTGATTACAATACAGATGAATTTGGGCCAGATGCACAACAAGATTCACAATTTCATATCTTAAGACAGACACTTTTAGACTTAAGTTTGACACCTGAGATTGGAGACATCGTGGAGTGGAATTATGGTTTCTTTGAAGTAAATGGAATCTTAGAAAATCAATTAATTGGTGGTATGCAAGAAAATAATTGGAGTGTTACATTGAATACACACCTATCTCGTCAATCATTTACAAACCAATCAAGAATTAGGAGTATTTAGTGGCTGAAATTATAACATCACGAAAGAAACCTGAACCAAGAAGTACTCGTGGTAAACTAAATAGGGCTAGACAATACAAAGTTACGGAAGGTCAACCTAAAGACATATCAGTAACATTAATGGATATGGATAGTGCTATAATGTACTATTTCGAAAATGTCATAAAACCTACAGTTTTTGAAAATGGTGAAACCATAAAGGTTCCAACTATGTATGCATCACCTGAAAGGTGGCACTCAATACAAAAAACAGGATTTATGAGAGATTCTAAAAGACAACTTATATTACCTGTCATAGCATTTAGAAGAACTGGTATGGAAAAGGATGATACCATAGCAGTTGATAAGATTGACCCATTAGACCCAAAACTATTTTACACATTTGAAAGAAAATTTACCGATAATAACAGATATGATAATTTTGCTGTTCAACAAGGAATAATCCCACAGAGAGAATATTATAATGTTGCAGTACCTGACTATATGGTGTTGAACTATGATTTTATAATATTCACACATTATATCGAACAGATGAATAGGTTAGTGGAGAGAATCAATTGGTCTGCTGGTAGTTATTGGGGTGAACCTGGTAAGATGAGGTTTAAAACCAACATCGAAAGTTATACTGATAGTACAGAATTAGCAGACAGAGATAGAATTGTCAAAACAGAATTTAGTGTGAGTCTAAAAGGATACTTGATACCTGATTCATTCAATGAACTCCAAGGTCCTCACACGATGCAAAAATATCTCACACCTAAAAAACTCATAATTGGTGCTGAAACAGACTTAAGTGTTGCAAGTATTGTTTCCACACCTGATGATGGTACAAATGTCACATTAACCACTCAAAGACAAGGTGGTTCATCAAGTACCTTAACTAACAAACATACGATATCTGAAGGTGATGGTATATCAATAACTAATAGTGGTATAGCATTTGATGGAGCTAATGAGTTGATACAAAATATCAGTCTTGATAGTAGTTTTAGTCCTACATTTGCTAACTTGACCACAACTGGTAATATTACATCTGAAGGTGACATTATAGCAGTGGGTAATGTAATTGCAAAAAATTATATAGTCAGCTCCTCAGTAACCCATATGACTCAATCATTTAGTAGTGGTTCTACAATATTTGGTGATACAATTACTGATACACACCAATTCACTGGTTCAGTAGATGTTAGTGGTTCATTAACTTTGAATGGAACTGCCGTTGGGGGAGATGTAACAACATTCGATACCTACATCAGAAAAACATTTGTTAAAAAGGCATCAAGTCTGACTGGTAATTCTACGGCAAGTTTTAACGCCGTTACAGCATCAGCCCCATCTGGTTTATCAGAAACAAATGAGGACGATTTTATATTTTTCTTAAATGGACAATATATGGAGCATGACGCACTAACGATTCAACAAACTGGAGCAACATTCCTGCTCAAAGTCGATACCGATAGTATTGGATACTTTTTAGAAACTGATGATGAGATTATTGCACAAGGAAAGTTTAATGCTTAAGTTAGTGGATTTACTAACGGAAAAAAAACTTAGGGTATTTGATTTTGATGATACATTAGTAAAGTCTAACTCAAAAGTATTTCTTGTTAGAAATGGAAAAAGAAAAATGATGACACCAGGCGAGTTCGCTATCTACAAAAAGAAACCAGGTGATGAGTTTGACTTTTCTGAGTTTGATAAAGTGATTGAACCTAAACAGATAAAGTCTATGTTTAAAGTATTTAAAAATATTTACAAGGCAAGTGGTAGTAGGAGATTGACAATTTTAACGGCAAGAGCGGCATACAAACCTGTAAGAAAATTTTTAAAGGATGTCGGATTTAGTAATGTTTATGTAGTAGCATTAGGAGATTCTAATCCACAAAAGAAGGCAGATTGGGTACAGAGTCAGATACAGAAGGGATATGATGATATATTGTTCCTTGATGATTCCCCAAAGAATGTCAAGGCAGTTAAAAAACTAAAACAAAAATATCCAAATATTAAAATGGATGCAAGGGTAGTTAAATATGATTAAATTAAAAGATTTATTAAAATTAGACAAGATGAAGTATGCAAAAAGCATAAAACCAAGACATCAAAGAAGAATTGATTTACCTTCTAAGCATATAAACGAAGTACAAGTTAAACATATGCCACCACCTGACAATTCAAGTAGAACCACAAGACAAGAATTAGAGTGGTTAAAGAATTATAATGATGGAAAAGTCGATGAAGAAGTCGTAAAAAGAGGAGATAAACCAAAGAAATTATTTAAGGAATATTGTGAGGAAAATAATTTAGAATATCCAAAAGAATATATAAAAGAATTAATCGATGAAAGTGGAAGAATTATTTATAAACTTAAATATAAATTTAATAGACCTCGTCCATACCAAGTAGCTGATTTTTTAGGAATTGATTTACCAAAAAATACACTTGAAAGTATGAAGACACCATCCTATCCAAGTGGTCATTCCATACAAGGGATTTTTATAGCAAAAGTTTTATCCAAGATGTATCCCAAACATAAAAAACAACTCATGGAGATTGGTAAAATGGTAAGTAATTCAAGACTAATGGCAAGGGCACACTATCCAAGTGATACCAAGCTTGGTGAAAAAATTGGTGAATTACTTTTCTTAAACCTAAAATAAATCCTTACTTCCACATTGGTTTTACCATCTACAAATATTTATTACTATGAGAAAACGCCATTGGAAAAATCGAAAAAATAGGCCTTGTCCTGATTGTAAGAAGATGCTGACATATTCAAGAAAGGATGCATTCGATAGAGCCGTTGGTAATAATTCAGTCTGTAAGTCTTGTGCACAATCTGATAGAAAATTTACATTGGAAACAATCGAAAAAATGAAACAACCCAAAACCACCCAACACAAAAAAAGAATTTCCAAGTCTATATCGATGTGGTGGGAAGAACGAAAAGATGATAGAGAGAGTAAATGGCTAAGATAGGTTTAAAACAATTAGATAGTATCCTATCGGGTTCCTTACAAGTTTCAGGTAGTTCAGGAGTCACGGGTTCTTTATCCTTAACAGGCACGACTTCTACACCTAACGCAAAGATTTTAGTCGATTCATCCAATAGTAAGTTGAATATCGGTGGTACTATTGTAGTAAGTGATAATAATAATAGAGTCGGACTCGGAGATACGGCACCATCAGCACCTGATACAGAATTACATATCAAATCTGATACACCCGTAGTCACATTACAAAGAACGAATAATAATCAAAAAAGTGCAGTAGATTTTCAAGGTCAAGGTGGTACAGTTGGTGCATCAATCGAGTTTGTTGCTGATACCAATGACATTTCCATTCAAACATTTGATGGTTCTGGAATGCATGAAAAGATGAGAATTGAAGATGGTGCAACTGGTAATATAAAAGTTTCGGGTAGTTCACAGATTACTGGTTCTTTGAATGTCAGTAGTAGTATTGTTTCGAGTGAAGTTACTGCAAGTAACTTAAATGTAAGTAGTGATGCAACAGTAGGTGGGGATTTACTTGTTACAGAATACATCAAACATAAAGGTGATGTAAATACAAACATCAGATTTACTGATAATAGGATAAGATTTAATGCTGGTAATATGACTTTCTTGGGATTGCACGATGATGATGACGCACCTTTTACTGCTACAATTAATCCAGGTTCGAATAAAATTAATTTTAAGGCCATGGATGAAAATAATGACCTTCTTTTAAAAACTAATTCTGAAACATTCAAAGTTGAACTATATCACGCAGGTAATGAAAAACTAACAACAGAAGCAGGTGGTATTAATATAACAGGTCATGTAACCGCCAGTGGAAACATAAGTGGTTCAGCAGCCTCGACTGGTTCTTTTGGAAGAGTTATTGCACAAAATGGTAGGTTTTCAGATTTACAAGTAACCGATGATATGACAATTACCGATGATTTGAGTGTAGGTGGAGTATTAACGGCGACAGGTGGAACTATACTCGGAAATGCAGTTACCGATACTCATAGTATAATAGGTCATGTTACTGCAAGTGGTGATATAAGTGGTTCAGCAATTTCAACTGGTTCGTTTGGTGAACTGATAGTTGCAGGAAATATAACAGCACAACAATATATAGTATCCTCATCAGTAACCCAATTAACCACATTACAAAGGAGTGGTTCAACAATATTCGGTGATTCAACCGATGATACACACCAATTTACAGGTTCAATTTTACTTGGTAATGGTACAATAAGTGGTTCAGCACTCTCAACTGGTTCTTTTGGAAAGTTAATTGGTGATGGTAGTGAGATAACTGGTATTACATCAGTTACTACCGAGTCTATACAAGATTTAAGAGCTGGTATCGTAAGTGGTAGTGAACAGGTATCATACGATGGAAATCGAAGAGTTTTAAATACCGACTTGGGAGATTTATTTGATAATAATTTTAATCCTGGTACAAGTGGAAGTGTAGTTGATTTTTTAAATGCAGTATTTTATCCAAATACTCCACCGAGTATTTCAGGTAGTGAGTTTGACATAAATGAATTTGAAGTAAGTGGTTCAACTGTTGGAACGATAACTGCGACCGACTCTGAGGCTCTTGCAAGTGAAATATCATTTGCCGCACAAAGTGGGTATAGTGATAACTTTTTTAAGATTCATAGTGGAAGTGGTGTAATATCACTTAATACAATGTCAACATCAAGTATGAATACTCAAAATAGACCAAGTGATTCTGCAGATGCTCACCCATTTTTAGTTCAGGTTAGTGATAACATCACAACTTCTCAAGCAACAATTTTTATCAGAGTGATACCCAATACTGCACCTAAATTTAGAACTTCGAGTGTTGGTGGTACGGTAATTACTGCTAATACTGGTAGTGTAAATGAAAACACCACGAGTGGAACAACAGTTTTGACAATGTTTGTAACTGATGATGAATCAGATTCGATTACATTGACACCATTGAGTCAAAGTGCGAACAATCACTTTAGTTCAAGTTTTACTGATATATCAGGTGGTAAACAATTATTATTAAAAACCAACACAGGTAGTTTTGATTTTGAATCAATAACATCTTATAATTTAGCAATAAGTGCTTCAGACCAACATTTTGGTAGTACGGAAAGTTCAAGTGCCTTTATAACAACATTACCCATATTGGTAAATGTCACTAACAACCAAGCACCAACCATGGCAAGTCAAGTCTTTACGATGAACGAAAGAAGTGGTAGTTTTCCTGATATTGGTTTGGGTTCCAGCACCAACTCTGTAACAACAGTTGGAACCGTAACCACAAATGATAATGAAGGTGACACCGTGACTTTTACAGCACTAACATTAGCAAGTGGTAGTGGTGGTGGAAATACAGGTCAAAGTGACCCAAGTAATAATCCATTTCAAATAACAAGTGCTGGAGTTTTACAATTAAAGGCAGGTCAATTTTTAAATGCGGATTCTTTTGATAGTTACCAATATCAAGCAACATATAAAGATAATTTTAATGAAGCAAGTTCAAGTGGTGTACTCACGATAAATATAACTGATGATGTGATACCAAGTGTTACTACGAATGTAAGTGGAAATAGTTTCCATATTATTGAAAGTGCTTTGAGTGGTTCGAGTATTCGTGTCAATTCAAATGGTAGGACTGGAACAGTTGCGGATATTAATTCAAATCAAAGTGTATTATTTTCAATTACACCAAGTGGTTCACTTCCATCAAAAACAAAAGATACTGGTTCATTAGGTATTAGTTCTGCTGGTAATTTATCAATTGGATTTGACGCGAGTAGTTCACTTTATAATTTTGATGTGGGTAATGTCATATCAGGTAGTGTAACTGTAACGAATGCATTTGGTACTTCGAACTCAACTAATATTGCAGTCAGTATGAGTATAAACAACGCACCAACACCATCATTTAGTAATACAAGTGCAAATTTAAATACAAATGGGGCAAGACCAAGTAACACATTGACAACAGTATCATTTAGTGATACGGAAAGTGATTCATTAGAACATGATACATTTGTTTTTACCGACCCAAGTGGTCAGTTGAACGCTTTAAAAGATGGAAATGATTATTTAATAAGAGCAACAACAAACTTGAGTGGTTCAACAGATTATCAAATGACAGCATCTATCAAAGATGAACACGGATTTAGAGTTGGAACTGAAGAACATGAAATCACAATAGCAATGGCACCAGTCGGTACATTGACTACAAACGGAACATTTTATATTATAGAGAGTGCACTAAGTGGTTCAAATATTGTTACTAATTCAAATGGTAGAACAGGTACACAAGCAGATGTAGGTGCTACATATTCACCACAATACAATAGTGCAGCCGCTCAATATTTTGAAGTTAATGAAGCTGACAAAACGACTCCACACCAATTTATTACATCATCTAATGCAGGTGGATTAAGCATTAAAG
>VTLG01010825.1_pt1 | contig 10913 bp, 14 predicted proteins | sample 4694571 | NCBI WGS metagenome assembly VTLG01 (sample SAMN12604809, study PRJNA352737) | marine metagenome | biome: ENVO:00000447; feature: ENVO:00000209|ENVO:00000569|ENVO:01000036; material: ENVO:00002151; isolation source: viral sequences binned using virsorter ... | reverse complement strand
ACCTGCAAAAGAGGAAGTAGTTGCTGAAGCTCCTCTAGAAATTGATGTCGAAGAAGATGTCAATGCTCTACTTGGCGGAGAAGAACTCAGTGAAGAGTTCAAAGAGAAAGCCAAAACAGTATTTGAAGCAGCACTTAAATCAAAAGTTGCTGAAATCAAAGAAGATCTGTCTCAGAAGTTTGATGCTACTCTAGAAGAAAGAGTCGAAGAGCATAAGACTGAACTGACAGAACGTGTTGATTCTTATCTTGAGTATGTTTCTCAAGAGTGGTTAGAAGAGAATCAATTAGCCGCAGAACGCGGTCTCAAATCAGATATGACAGAATCCTTCCTAGAAGGAATGAAGTCACTCTTTGAAGAACATTATGTATCAATCCCTGAAGAAAAATATGATGTCTTATCTGCTATGACAGATAAGTTAGATGACATGGAGACTAAACTCAACGAGCAAATCGAAAAGAATATCGGACTAAACAAGAGACTCGGAGAGTCTGTTGCTAGTAGGATTCTTAGCGATGTATCCGAAGGTCTTGCAGAGACACAGAAGGAGAAGCTTGCTTCACTTGCCGAAGGCGTAGAGTTTGAAAGTGAAGAATTGTACAAGGAGAAGCTAGGCACATTGAGAGAATCTTATTTCTCTGATAGCAAGCCAGCTCCCAAATCATCTGCTGATACTATATCAGAAGGAGTTGATCAAACTGATGCACCTAGTGCAGGAGGAATGAATCAATACCTCGATATTTTAGGTAAGATGAAGTGAATTCAAGATTAAACTAAAAACGTAATAGGTAACTACTAATGTTCCAATCAGAACATCTGGTAGAAAAGTGGAAGCCGCTCCTAGACCATGATGGAGGCATCGAAGATGCACATCGTAGAGCCGTTACCGCCGTTCTGCTAGAGAACCAAGAAAAATTCCTCAAAGAGGAAGCTGCTTTTAATCAAGGATCAACCTTGATGGAGCAACCAACTGTCAATACTAACTCCAGTACTTCTGCCGCAGGTTTCAGTGCTGACGCTACTGCTGCAGGTCCTGTTGCTGGTTTCGACCCAGTACTTATCAGCCTGATTCGTCGTGCAATGCCTAATTTGGTTGCATACGATCTTGCTGGTGTTCAACCAATGAATGGTCCTACTGGACTAATCTTCGCAATGCGCTCACGCTACGCTGCTCCTGGTACTCCAGGAATGGACGGAAGTGAAGCACTCTTCAACGAAGCAGATACTGCATTCTCCGGAATGGACCACGGCTTCGACAACACAGATTACTTCTCTGATGTTGCCGCTGGTTTTGGTACTACTTCACAATCTGGTACTAACCCATCTGTTCTGAACCCAGTTGGTGCTGCTACTTCTACGCAGTACAACGTTGGTCAGGGTATGGGTACAGCTGATGCTGAATCTCTGGATGGCACTACTACTGCTGCCTTCAACCAGATGGCATTCAGTATTGAGAAGGTAACCGTTACTGCTAAGTCACGCGCCCTCAAAGCTGAGTACTCATTAGAACTTGCTCAAGACCTTAAAGCAATTCATGGTTTGAATGCTGAAGCGGAATTGGCAAATATTCTCTCTACAGAGATTCTTGCTGAAATCAACCGTGAAGTTATTCGTACCATTTATAAGATTGCTGAGCAAGGTGCTACAGTTAACACTGCAACTTCCGGTGAATTCAACCTAGACGTTGATAGTAACGGTCGTTGGTCTGTTGAGAAGTTCAAAGGACTTCTATTCCAAATCGAGCGTGATGCTAACGCAATCGCACAAAGAACTCGTCGCGGAAAGGGTAACATCATCATGACATCTGCTGATGTTGCTTCTGCCCTAACAATGGCTGGTGTACTAGACTACACACCTGCTCTTAACGCTAACCTCAACGTTGATGATACTGGCAACACATTTGCTGGAACAATCAATGGTAAGTATCGCGTATATATCGATCCTTACGCTGCAAACGTTGCTGCTAATCAGTACTACGTTGTAGGCTACAAAGGTGGATCACCTTATGACGCTGGTCTCTTCTACTGCCCATACGTTCCACTACAGATGGTTCGTGCCGTGGGTGAGAACTCCTTCCAGCCCAAGATTGGCTTCAAGACCCGCTACGGGATTGTTGCTAACCCATTTGCTGAAGGAACAACTCAGGGTCTCGGTGCTCTTAATCCATCTGCTAACCGCTACTATCGTCGCGTTAAAGTTACAAACCTCATGTAATCCAGAGGATTTACAAGGTTTATCAAGAGTCTCCTTCGGGGGACTCTTTTTTTATGAAGAGAAATGTATATCCGTTGTATATACTTTGTATATACTTTGTGTGTACGTTGTGTGTATGTTGTAGAGAAATCAGTCTTGACGTCTCTCAAAAAATGGATTATAATAAATAAATAAGAAAATGCTTTATTATTTCCAATGCCAAACGTCGTTGCCAACGCCTGTTACGTCCGTCTATCAAAAGAAGACGAAAAGGACTGCGTACCCCTATCAAATAGGGGAGGTTCTTCACAAAGATATCCTTGGACAGATCCTTCGTACCAAATAGGAGATTCTTTTTTCAAGCCAATGTCTAAAGAAGAAATGGAACAAGACAAAGGTCGTCCTGGAGTTCCTCCTTCTGTTAGACAGTGCGGAATCAATTGGCAAACTAAAAGAATATTTCGTAATTCTACGAAACAGTATGGTTATCAGGTTACCCGTACAAACTAATAATAAAATTGAGGACCAATGAGTCCTCTTTTTTGTCTATATAATTATGTAACGTTTTATAAAACGAACTATGTTTTGCAAATTCTCTAAAATGACTCTAGAGGAACGTCGTGAGAAGAAATTAAAGATGTATAATTTTTGGCAGGATACTTTAGAAGAAAGACTAGCAGGAGTTAAAGCTGCTAAGGAAAAATTAGAAGAACAAATGTCAAAAGAGGTCTAAATATATAAGGAGACCTGCGTTCTAGAATGAAATCATTTAATATTTTTATTGAACAAGCATCTAGAGTTGGAGTAGGCTCTACTGGTAGACGGTGGCATTCTCTCAATTATCGTTATGGGTATGGTTTGGGCCATGAGGGAGATAATGAAAATGGTGGTAATGGAAGTAATGGTAACGGAAATGGAAATGGTGGAAATGGAGTTGGTAATGGAGGAGGATTAGGTGAATCCTTTGTACGTCTTCCATTAAATGTAGAAGTTCCCAGCAATCAAACAGAATTCCAATTGGGATTGATGTTTAGGGAAAGTATGGATCAAAATGATGCAATGCTTTTTATATTTGATAGTGTTGATTATCATTCCTTCCATATGAAGAATACTCTTATTCCTCTTGATGTTGCATTTATTAACCAAGAAGGAATTGTAGAACAAATCTCAGAATTGGTTCCTTTACATTTACGTCCTGTATCTTCGAGGTTCCCTGTTCAATATGCATTAGAAGTAAATCAAGGTTGGTTTGCTGATAATAATGTGAATGTTGGTGATAAGATACTTAACTGTGGAGATAGCTAATGGCATCAATTTATGACAAACAACTAAAGAATAGAAATTATCTATCCCCTACTGGGTTTGTATTTGCATTAGAACGTTGTCCCAAAGTTAGTTTCTTTTCTAATTCAGTATCTCTCCCTGAGATCAATTTGGGAGTTGCTGAACAACCCACTTATCTAAAAGATATTCCTAGACCTGGCGATAAACTAGAGTTTGGTGATTTTCAATTGAGATTTCTTATTGATGAAGATCTCAAAAATTATATGCAGATACAAAATTGGATGAGAGGATTAGGATTTCCTCAAAGTCTAATGGAGATATATGTAGAATATGCGAAAAGTGCGGAAGTTTATAAAGGGCAATTTGATGAGGGTGAAGAGTTATTATATTCAGATGCTACTCTACAAGTATTAAATAGTCAACTCAATCCACAATTCTTAGTTAAGTTTAGAGATTTATTTCCAACTAGTTTGTCAACGTTGAACTTCGATGCTACACCAACTGACATAGACTACTTTACAGCAGACTGTACTTTCAAGTATACTGTATACACTATTACTGATTTGGCTGGCAATCCTTTATGAATCTTGATGATATACAAAGTATGTGGGAGAAAGACTCACAGATTGACAAAGATAATCTCCACGACGAATCACTAAAGATACCAGCATTACATGCTAAGTATCATGAGTTGTTCAATAATATTCTTTTGTTGAGGAAGAGAGCAGAACAACAAAGGAAAAATATTAGACATGAGAGGTATGAGTTCTTTTCTGGTAAGGCAGATCCAGAAGTGTATATAGAAAACCCTTTTCCTAAGAAAATTAGAGATAAGGATACCATGCAGAAGTACATGGATGCAGATGAAAATATGAAAAATATCAATCTTAAGATTGACTACTATGAAACTCAGATGAATTATCTTGAAAGTATACTAAAACAGATAAACAATAGAACTTATCAAATAAAGAATGCTATAGAATGGAATAAATTCATCTCTGGATATGGATGATATTAGAATTTTTGACAATGTAGTTCCATTAGATCTTATAGAACGTTTAGATCGAGAACTTTCTTTTAACCATCCTTGGTTTTTTTCAACCGACTTTAGTGATGCAGGAGTAGGTCCGGTTTCTTTGGGAACTGTATATAAAAGAAAATGGTTTTCTGATGAGGTTGAGAATCCATTACTTAATATTCTTTCAAGTATAGGTTATAGTACAGACAAATGTTATAGAAGTTTTTATAATTGTTTTCAAAAATTAGATAACCCACAGTATCATGTAGATCCAGGTGGTCATAGTTATATGTTTTATTTGAATAAGGAATGGCATTGGTATTGGGGTGCTCCTACATTATTCAAAACAAAAAAAGGAATAAAAAGAATTTATCCTAAACCAGGAAGATTAGTTGTATTTGATGCTTCTATAGATCATAAAGGAACAGCACCTACTTTATTATTACCAAATAGAATTCCTGGTAGATTGAGTCTAGTTTTTCATGAGAAACTTGATCCCGAAAATCCAGATAAATAGCTATAGATTCATGGATCTGGTGAGTGACCATTCTTATAGAGAAAAAGAATGAAGTATATCTTCGCATTGATGCGGAGCCGCATGTTTTTCAGGAACTCTCCGAGGAGTTTACATTTGAAGTTCCTGGTGCCAAGTTCATGCCTCAGTATCGCAATAAGTACTGGGATGGGAAAATTCGTCTTTTCTCAACCGCTACAGGGGAAATATACGTTGGTCTTTTAGATAAGATAGTATCTTTTTGTAAAAGATATGATTATGATTATAAGTTTGTAGATAACAAATATTTCGGAACTCCTTTTGAAGTAAATAAAAAGTTTTCAAAGGAGGGTGTTAAGGATTATATAAATTCTATTGCTCGTCATACTCCACGCGAATACCAAGTTGAGGGAGTATATGATGCTCTACGACATAACAGAAGGTTACTGATAGCACCAACTGCTTCTGGCAAATCTTTGATGATTTATTCTCTCTCCAGATATTATGCAGAGCACTCGAAAAAAATCTTGATAGTTGTTCCGACGACATCCCTTGTAGAGCAGATGTATAAGGATTTTGAGGAGTATGGATGGGACGCAGAATTATACTGTCACCGGATTTATTCTGGGAAGGAGAAGGATGATGATCGTCCAATTACTATAACCACGTGGCAATCTATCTATAAACTTCCTAGGACTTGGTTTTCAAAATTTGAAGTTGTTATAGGAGATGAAGCACATCTTTTCAAGTCAAAATCTTTAGTTCAGATAATGACTAAACTTCATACTACTAAATATAGATTTGGATTTACAGGTACTTTAGATGGCACTCAAACTCATAAGTGGGTTTTAGAAGGACTCTTCGGACCATCATATAAAATTATTAGAACAGAAGAATTAATAGAAAAAGGATTTTTATCTAAGTTAGATATCAATTGTATTCTTTTAAAACATTCACCACAGAAGTTTGAAACTTATGAAGATGAAATACAATATTTGATTACTCATGAACAAAGAAATAATTTTATAAAAAATCTTGCGTTAGATCTCAAAGGAAATACTTTATTACTTTATAGTAGAGTGGAATCTCATGGGGAGATTCTTTATGAAATGATAAATAATAATAAGAATAGTAATCGAAAAGTCTTTTTTATTCATGGTGGCGTTGATGCTCGTGAACGTGAAAAAGTGAGATCAATTACAGAATCTGAAGAAAATGCTATAATAGTTGCATCTTATGGAACGTTCTCTACAGGCATCAATATCCGGAGGTTACATAACATTATTTTTGCTTCTCCGTCTAAGTCTAGAATTAGAAATCTTCAATCAATTGGAAGAGTCTTAAGAAAGGGGAAGGATAAAGTAAAAGCAATTCTTTTTGATATTGCTGATGATTGTACTCACAACTCTAGAAAAAATTATACACTAAACCATCTTATAGAAAGAATCAAGATTTACAATGAAGAAAACTTCAATTATGAAATAATTACAGTTAGTTTAAAATAATTATGGAAGACGATTTTTACGCATCAATAAAACTAATATCTGGAGAAGAGATTTTTTCTAAGGTATCAGTATGTGATGAAAATAATCGTACAATGATTATGCTTTCTCATCCAGTTAAACTAGAAGAAATTAGAATAAAAAAACAAGGAACGGTTGGATATAAAATAGAACCTTGGTTGAAGACTGCCTCAGATGATATGTTTATGTTGAACTTTGATAAGGTAATGACTATTAGTGAAAGTAATGATATGGAAATTATTGCTGTCTATCATCAATATATAAGAGACTCTGAATTAGATAAATCTACTAGTAGATCTACCTTAAATCGTCAAATGGGCTATATAGCTAGTGTTGGAGAGGCAAAAGATCTATTAGAGAAACTTTATAAGCTCTAATTAGTCTTGAACCTCGACAAAGGTAATTGTACACAGATTTGAAGGTCTTGTCAAGCCCCTTGAGGATGTGTTATAATATCAACAGATTATGAGATAATATATGCTTATAACTAATATGCCTAGAACTAGAAAGAGGTCGGAACATTATGTTAATAATAAAGAGTTCTTGGCAGCTATCATTGATTACAAACAACAGATAGTAGACGCTGAAGAACTAGGAAAACCTAAACCACGTATTCCAAATTATATTGGCGAATGTTTTTTAAAGATAGCAACTCATTTATCTTATAAACCAAATTTTGTTAACTATATGTTCAAGGATGATATGGTTTGTGATGGTATTGAGAATTGTGTACAGTACATAAACAATTTCAATCCAGAGAAATCGCAAAATCCTTTTGCATATTTTACTCAGATTATACACTATGCTTTCCTAAGGCGGATTCAGCGAGAGAAGAAGCAAATGGAAATCAAAAATAAGATTTTAGAAAGGTCTGGATATGAGGAGGTGTTTGTTGATAACAACACCCTTGACGGAACGAACTATTCAGATTATAATAGCATCAAGGATAATGTTCATATTAAACTTAGAACATGAGTTATACTGTAGAATATGTTGATGATTTTCTAAGTAAAGAAGATCTTCTTCGAGTTCAACAGTTTATTCTTGATCCCTATGTCTCCTGGATGACCCAGAAGAGTCTTAAAAGAGTTAGTACAAAAGAACAGTTTTCTCAAGACTTTCTACAGAAACCTGTAACTGATCCCTTCTTTAGTAAATATATTTTTACTAAAATACAGGACTTTAGACCTCAACTAAAGTCTATGAAGCCAATAGAAGTTTATTTCAATGGACAATGGCCAGGGAGAGATGGAGGATTTCATTCTGATGCTGGAAAAAAGACAGCATTACTGTATGTTAGTGACTATGATCCTGAATGGGGAGGATTTACACAGTTTCTAAGTGATGCTGGTAATGAAATTATTATTTCACCACGTACTAACAGATTAGTTCTTTTCGATGCTCCTATTAAACATAAAGCATATTCATTTTGTAATCAAGATTGTCCCATGAGAATAAGTTTGGCATATAAAATAGAATGAAAATCACGCAGAAAATTATTGATGACCTCACTGAGGCATTGGCTCATACCAAGAAAGATGGTACTGAGAATTGGAAGGATGGTGATGAGATTGATGTTTGTGTTGGCGGTACATTTGCTAATGATAAGTTTATCAGTTTGATTAATAGATCTAAAGATAAATGAAAATAGCAATAATTACTGACCAGCATTTTGGTGCTAGAAAGAACTCTAAACTTTTTCACGATTATTTTCTGAAGTTTTATAATGATGTATTTTTTCCAACTCTTGAACAGGAAGGTATTACGACCATTGTTGATATGGGCGATACCTTCGATAGCCGTAAAGGTATCGACTTTTCGGCTTTATCCTGGGCAAAGAATAACTATTACGATAAATTAAAAGATTATACTATTCATACCATTGTAGGTAATCATACAGCATATTATAAGAATACAAATGAAGTAAATGCAATAGATTTATTACTTAGGGAATATAAGAATGTAAAAATATATTCAGAAACTACTAGTATAAGGATAGGAGATCTTAATGTTCTTCTTGTGCCTTGGATTAATTCTGAGAATTTAGAATCAAGTATAGGATTGATTAAAAAATCAAAGGCTTCTGTGTGTATGGGACATTTGGAACTGAATGGTTTTGTTGTTACTCAACAGGTAATAATGGATCATGGTCTTGATATGAAATATTTTAAAAAATTTAAAAAGACTTTTTCTGGACATTTTCATACTAGATCAAGTGTTGGAGATATTCATTACTTGGGAAATCCATATGAGATATACTGGAATGATTTTGAGTGTACTAGAGGATTTACTCTTTTTGACACAGAAACTTTAGAGCATACTCCTCTTAATAATCCCTATCGTCTTTTTTATAAGATTTTCTATGAGGATACTAATTATCAAACTTTTGATACTAGAGAGTATGAGAATAAGATTGTAAAACTTATTGTTCGTAAAAAAACTGATCTTAAGAAGTTTGAAAAATTTGTTGATAAGTTATATGCTTCTGGGGTAGCGGAACTTAAAATCGTAGAGAATTTTGATTTTGGTGGATGGTATGATAGTGGTGCAGTAGAGTATGAATCTGAAGATACGATGTCCATTCTTAATAGGTATATTGAGGAGGCAGACATTACTCTTGATAAGTCTAAAGTACAAAAGATGATGCAAGAGGTCTATCAGGAAGCATGTGAGTTAGTATAGTTATGTTTATATTAACTGTCTTAGGTGAAGAAGCAGAAGGAGCTTATTCAGTATTGGATCCTGAAGGAAATCGAATTTTGTATTTGTTTGAGGCAGAAGATGATGCAGAGAGGTATGCTATGATGTTAGAGGAAGATGATTATCCAGAAATTAGTATAATGGAAGTTGAAGATGAAGTGATAATAAAAACTTGTCAAATGCATGGATATAACTATACTGTTATAACTCCTAATGATATTGTTATTCCTCCTGATATAAAAAATGATTTTGTTTGAGAAGGTAAGATGGAAGAATTTTCTGTCTACCGGCAATCAATATACTTCTGTTGATTTTACAGAAAATAATACGACGTTGATCGTAGGGACAAATGGTGCTGGTAAGAGTACGGTATTGGATGCACTTACCTTTAGTTTGTTTAGTAAGCCTTTTCGTAAGATTAATAAACCTCAATTAATTAATACGGTTAATGAGAAGGATTGTAGGGTTGAGGTTGAGTTTACTATTGGAACGACTGAATGGAAAGTTGTAAGAGGAATAAAACCAAATATTTTTGAGATATGGAGAAATGGGAATGTAATGGACCAGTTTTCTTCTGCAGTTGATCAGCAGAAGTGGTTGGAACAAAATGTTTTAAAGATGAATTATAAGTCTTTTACTCAGATTGTTATTTTAGGTTCAAGTACATTTGTTCCCTTCATGCAATTGACTGCTAATCATCGTAGGGAGGTTATTGAGGATCTTTTAGATATTAAGATTTTCTCTTCAATGAATAGTTTGATTAAAGATAAGATTCGGGGATCCAAAGAAGAAATTAAAGTTCTCTCTCTTAAGAAAGAATCTCTTAACGATAAAGTTAAGATGCAAGAAGAGTTTATGGAGGAGTTGGAGCAGAGGAGTAATGAGAATATTAATAAGAAGAAGGAAAAGATTACTCACCTTTTACAAGAGGCAGATGCTTATAGAATACAGAATGATGGTACAGAAAAGGAAGTGGATACTTTGACACAAGAACAGGAGAAAGTAACAGGTGCTACAGAAAAATTACGTACTTTGGGTGGATTAAAGGGTAAGATATCTCAGAAGGTATCTACCATTACTAAAGAGCATAAGTTCTTTACTGATAATGTAACGTGTCCTACATGTACGCAACCAATCGAGGAAGAGTTTAGAATAAATAAAATCGACGACGCTCAAAATAAAGCAAAGGAGTTGCAATCTGGTTATAAAGAACTAGAGGAGGCAATTAAAAACGAGGAAGAGCGAGAGCGTCACTTTACAAATTTATCTAAGGAGATTACTACATTAACGCATGGCATTTCTAAAAACAATACAAAGATATCTGGGTGTCAACGACAAATCAGAGATCTGGAATCGGAGATTCAAAGAATTACCGAACAACTTGCAAATAGAAATACTGAGCATGACAAGTTAGCAAACTTTCAAAATAGTTTAAAAACCACTTATGATGAATTAGTATCTAGAAAGGATACAATAAGTTATTATAATTTCTCGTATAGTCTTCTAAGAGATGGTGGGGTTAAATCTAATATTATCAAGAAGTATCTACCACTGATAAATCAGCAGGTTAATAGATATCTTCAGATGATGGACTTCTACATAAACTTCACACTTGATGAGGAGTTTAATGAAACCGTCCAGTCTCCTATACATGAAGATTTTTCTTATGCTTCTTTCAGCGAGGGAGAGAAGATGAGAATAG
>VTLG01006759.1_pt1 | contig 10914 bp, 13 predicted proteins | sample 4694571 | NCBI WGS metagenome assembly VTLG01 (sample SAMN12604809, study PRJNA352737) | marine metagenome | biome: ENVO:00000447; feature: ENVO:00000209|ENVO:00000569|ENVO:01000036; material: ENVO:00002151; isolation source: viral sequences binned using virsorter ... | reverse complement strand
ATTAGGCAACAATGATAGGTTCGGCTTCCCCCAGACGGCCATATTATTAGCGCCTGACGCTGTAACAGTGCAGTTAGATTCAGCCGGTCAAATTATTTACAAAATAAACGGTAGAGAATACGACCAGTCTGAAATCCTGCACATTAGGGGCGGTATCATAACCGCAGGCAGTTTGATGGGCGCCGGCCCCTTAGCGTTGCAGCGTCGAACCCTTGCGTTATCTTTAGCCGGTGACGAATCGGCTTCAGAAATGCACGTTAACGGCAGTATCCCTAGCGGCGTGATAAACAGCCCTAGCGAACTTTCACAAGACGAAGCCACTGAACTTAAAAACGCGTTTATGAAGGCGCACGCCGGGCGGCAGAAATCGCCGGCGGTGCTATCAGGCGGGTTAAGTTATCAGCCGTTAAGTTTCAGCCCCGACGATCTACAACTACTTGAATCAAGACGTTTCAGCGCTGAACAAATCTGCACTATCTTTGGAGTGCCCGCACACCTCGCAGGCGTCCCGATCAGTAGCAGTAAGACGTATTCGAATGTTCAGCAAGATAACCGTAGTTTTATATTGTTTACGCTACGCGGTTACATGTCCCGCATAGAACAATCGTTTAGCGGTTTGCTTCCACGCGGACAAGTCGCATTATTCGATACAGACGATTTCCAAAGAGCAGACAGGCGCGAACGCTACGAAGCACACAAAATCGCGTTAGAAGCCGGTTGGCTCACGCGTGAGGAAATCAGGCGTATCGAGGACCTACCAGAAACAGCACCAGAAATGGAGGCGATAGTATGAGTTTAGAAACCAGAACTATTGAGTTCGCAGCGTTAGAAACCCGCGACGAAGCCGACGGCCACTATCTCACTGGCCTAGTAGCACCCATACACGGCAACTACGACAACAGCAGTTACATCGAAACCTTTACCAGCAACACATTCGACAAAAGCATTAAAGAACGTGGCACCCGCATACCGCTACTAGAACAACACAACACACAAAACCACCCTATAGGCATGTCAGTAAGATGGGAAAAATCAAGCGAAGGCCTAATTGGTGAATTTAAACTAGCCAGCACCCCGCGCGGCGAAGAAGCCCGCACCCTAGCCGCCGACGGCATGGTAACCGGCCTTTCAGTAGGATTCATACCAGTACGGAACAAAACAACGACAGTGAACGGCAGGCAAAACATACAACGCCTAGAAGCCAAACTAGACCACGTCGGTTTAGTCACTAGCGCCGCATACACCGAAGCGAAAGTATTAGCCGTAAGAGCCTACGACCCTGACGATGAAGAAATCGTACCGTTGTTGGCTAAGTGGCGGCATTTGCTCATAGACGCTTAAATCTTCCCTACGGAGACTTAAAGGGGGGCCGGTGGTTTGGGGAAACTAGCCGGCCCCTTTTTAATACTTGTAACCGCCTTAAAAAAAATGTAAAATCAAAACAACGCAACGCGCCGCTAATCGCGCCGGCTCGATCAAGCCACCCGACAGCACCCGAAGCAGGAAAACATTAAACCTATTTTGGAGAAAAAATGAAGTTACTAGACCAGTTGGTCGAGGAACGCGACGGAATCAGCCAAGCGCAACAAGGTATAGTTACCCGCGCCGCCGATGAAGAGCGGGATTTAACCGACACAGAAAACACAAACTTGCATGATCTCGCAACTAGAGCAGAAGAACTAGACACCCGCATCGCAGAGTTACGTCAGGTGCAGGTATCTAATTTGGAAGCCGCTAAGTTGCGTGCTGAAGTGCAAGCAACAGACGACAACAACGAAACCCGCGCAGTGGGCGGCGTTGTAGTCACTAACGAACCACTTACCTACGCTGAAGAAAACCGCAGTAAGTCTTTCTTTCAGGACATGTATAACAGCCAATTCAATGGCGATATTGACGCTTCCGACAGGATTCGCCGCCATCGTGAAGAAATGGCAGTTGAACACCGCGACGGAACAACCGCCAGTTATGCCGGTTTGGTCGTCCCGCAGTATTTGACACAATTAGCCGCTGAATTGAGCAGAGCAGGCCGGCCATTTGCTGACCAATGCACAAACCTACCGCTTCCTGATTCAGGAATGTCGATCAACATCAGCCGCGTTACTACTGGTTCGAGCGCCGCCGCGCAAGCATCAGAAAACGCCGCAGTATCTGAAACAGATATTGACGACACTTTATTAAGTGTAGATGTAAGAACAATTGCCGCAGGGCAACAAGTATCACGCCAAGCAGTTGAACGCGGCACTGGCATAGATGCCCTTATCGCCGCTGACATGATGGGCGCAATGGCAACCGTTCTAGAAGATCAGGTCCTTCATGGTTCTGGTTCTTCCGGCAACATGCTTGGACTGTCAAACATTTCAGGCACAAACGCAATTACTTTCACCGATGGATCGCCAACAGCGGCTGAAACCTACAGTAAAATTGTGGACGGAATCCAACAAATTAACAGCAACCGTTTCGCAGGCGCTGACCTTATCGTTATGCACCCGCGCCGCCTAGCATTTATGCAGGCAGGAACCGACGGCAACGGACGGCCATTAGTAGTGCCAACTAACCAAGTGCCACAAAATGCACTTGGAGTCGGACCTATTGCGGGTTATGGAAATACTGGCGCTTCAATCGCTGGCCTTCCTGTAGTAACGTCAGGCAAAGTAACCACGTCAAGTGGTTCAGGCGGCAACGAAGATATGATCTTTATTGTTCGACGTGCCGACATGCTCTTGTTTGAAGATGCAGGATCACCAGCAATGGTTCGAATGGACCAGACAACCGGTTTGAATTTAACGGTGACTTTGGTTTCTTACCAGTACGCCTGTTTTGTAGGTGGACGCTATCCAGCGTCAATCTCGAAGATTTCAGGCACAGGCTTAGTAGCACCGACCTTCTAACCATAATTGAGTCATGGCGGGTGTTACTGGTAGCCGGTAGCACCCGCCACCTCTCACGGAAAGGCAAACATGAGTTCAGAACTATGGGAAAAACAAGCCCCTAGTCGAGTGCAAAAGCCAGAGGCTAAAAAAGCACCGGCTAAGGCACCCGCTAAAAAAGCACCAGCCAAAAAGAAATAACAGATGGCCTACACCACACAGGCGCTAGTTAAAGCCTATTTAGGCATACCATCAGCCACGTCATCTGAAAACACGGCAATAGATAACGCTATAGCCGCCGCTGAAGCCGAAATAGACCAGATAACAGGCCGCACGTTTGAAGTACCTAGCGGCGCTACCGCTAAAACATATATACCGTTCGACGATTACACGGTTTACGTTAATGACATAGCGCAAACCACTGGTTTAATAGTTAAAACAGACACATCGTTAGATGGCACGTATGACACGACTTTAACGGTCACCACAGACTATGTTTTAGACGGCAATACAGCCCCTTACAGGGTCATTAAACGTGTTGACGGTAGCGCATGGCCTAGAGATCGCTACGGACGCCCTACAGTGCAGGTTACAGCGTTCTACGGTTACGGTATGGCTATACCTGATCAGGTGAAACAGTGTGCGCTAGTTATCGCCGCCCGCTTGTATCAGCGTAAAAGTTCGCCGCTCGGATTTCAGGCAGGTAGTGTTGATGTTGGTTTTGTTCGCATCAGCCGCACCGATCCTGAAGTTATTGCGCTGTTAAGAGGGTTAAAACTACCGGCGGCGGCGTAATGGATTACGACGAAATACGCGCCGAAATTAAAACACGTTTAGAGGCTGTGAGTAGCCCGCAAGCGTTTGTTTCGGTTTATGACACAGTACCGGATTTTTTAACGCCGCCCTGTGCGATAGTTGTGCCGTCGTCTAATTTGATTTCTTATCATGATGCTATGGGTACAGTGGCGGCAGGTTTGAAAACGTTACGGTTTACTATTTTGATAGCGGCGCAACGTTTCGAGGCTTCGAGTAGTCAAGAAATGTTAAACGATTATCTTTCAACGGTACCGACAGCGTTAGAGGCAGACAAAACGTTAGATGGCGAGTGTGAAACACTGTTAGTAACGGAAGCGTCAAACTATGGCCCTATCACGTTCGCTGATAGTGTATTCTTATCAGTGCAGTTAGATTTGGAGGTCTACGCGACATGAAATTAAAAGTTATCAGTAGCCACGAAATAGCCGGCGTAAAACACGGTGGTTTCGTTGACACTGACAATGAAGAAATGGCACATATTAACGTAGAAGCGTTAATTGAAGGCGGCCATTTAGAAGCAAACAAACCAGCCAGTAAAGTAAAGGAACAATAATCATGGCTATTTTTATGAATGAAACCGTTACGGTTACGGTAAATTCAGTGGACCTGACCGACCATATAACTTCGGTTGATTTCTCTGAAAGTGCCGCCGAGATTGAAACTACCGCGATGGGCGACGCGAACGTTACCCGCATAGGTGGTTTAAAAGATGGTTCAGTGTCTATTTCATGGCATCAGGACTATGCTTCGAGCGAAGTTTACGCCACGTTAAACCCGCTTATCGGAACCACTACGACAGTAGTAGTGAAACCAACCAGCGCCGCAGTAGCGGCAACTAACCCTAGTAAAAGCGTTAGTTGTCTAGTTACAGAAGTGCCGTTTGTTACAGGCAGCGTCGGCGAACTCTCAACCTTCGACACTTCATGGCCGTTTACAGGAGCAGTAACAACCGCAACATCATAAGGCTACAGAAAGGCTACAAATGATAGATTTAACGATCACGGTAACAACAGAAAACGATACGTGGAGTGTTAAACCAACGGTTGGCACTTATGTAAAGTTTGAAAGGCACTTTAACCAGCCGGTAACACAACTAGCAGGCTCCATATCTATGGAACATTTATGTTGGTTAGCGTGGGAGCAGTCCCGCCACGAAAACCGGCCAGTTAAACCCTTTAACGAATTTATAGAAACGGTAGTGAATTTAGAATTAGGCGAACCCGCTAACACCCCTTTAGTAAAGGAAGTCTGACCTACAGGGCGGCGCAATTGGCTATTGTTACAGGTCAGCCGTTAAGCGATCTTCTAAAGTTCACACCGGATTTGTTAAACGCGTTATTGTTAGCACATAACGAAAGAATCAAGGAACAGAACAAAAGAAATAAGAAACGGTAACAATGGCACAAGGACAAGCACCGTTAAGCGTCACCATTCATGGCGGCACTCAACTACGGCGGGCGTTAAAAGAAACCGCCGGCGACACTGACGACTTAAAAGAGTTAAATAAAAAAATTGCTGAAATAGTTGTTGATGAAGCCGTTAAACATGTGCCTGTTCGATCCGGCAAACTTAAAGCGTCGTTAAAATCGTTTGGTGCCGCTAGTAAAGCGCGCGTAACCGCAGGCCGTAAATCTTTACCCTATGCTACTGTAATTCATTGGGGCTGGCCGCAAAGAAACATAGAAGGCTCATTTTTTTTAACTAATGCGATGGAAAAGAAGCAACCGCAGATTCTCGAAACCTATCATGATGAATTAGACAAAATTTTAGATAAGAACGGTTTGAAATAATGGCGAGCAAAAAAACCAACGTAAACGTGGCCATAACCGGCGACGCTAAAAAATTCCGTAAAGCCCTGAAACAGAGTGAAGATGATTTAGGCAAGTTTGAGAAAATAGGCGGGAAAGCGTTTGGGGCGTTAAAAACCGCCGGCATCGGCATGGCGGTAGGCGTAGGCACCGCGTTTATTAAAGCCGGTTTAGATTTTCAAAAAATGGAAAAAGTGCTTATACAAGGCACCGGCGCATCAGGCGAAGCATTAGAAGACCTAAAAGAACAAGCCACCGACGTTATGAAAACGGTGCCGGAAAGCGCCGAAACAATAGCGAACACTATCGCTGACGTAAACACTCATTTAGGGTTAACCGGCGACGAATTAGAAGACACCAGCAAATTGTTTCTTGATTTCGCTAGGGTCGCTGAAGTTGATGTATCTAGCGCAATAGGGGCGTTAGACGCTCAACTAACACAGTTTGGTTTATCTGCAGGCGACAGTGAAGAAGTGTTAGGCGACCTGTTACGAATCAGCCAAGCAACCGGCGTACCGATGGACAAGTTGCTTTCACAAATGGAAACGTTCGGCCCGATATTCGCAAACGCTAATTTTAGCGCTGAAGAAACCGCCGCTTTATTAGGGCAGTTAGAACAAGGCGGCGTTGATTTAACTAGGGTAGGGCCGGCGCTAAACAAGTTCTTCCGTGATGCCGCCAAGAACGGCAAAAAGCCACAGGAAGCGTTAAAAGACACGGTAAAAGCGATAGAAAACGCTACCAGCACTACCGAAGCGCTCAACATCGCAACCGCCGCGTTTGGCGCTGAAGGCGCGCAACGCATGGTAAGCGTTATCCAATCCGGAAATTTTGATTTAGAAGAATTTAACGGCCTGTTAGGTGAAGGCACCGGCATAGTAGACGACCAAGCAGCAGCCACCGCCACCCTGTCAGACAAATTTAACGTATTAAAAAACAAGGTTTTAGCCGAACTAGGGCCAGTAGCAGTAAAAATCATGGATCAAATGATGGTCGCTATGGACGCGTTAATCCCAATCATAGACAACATAGTCCAAGGCATTAAAGAATTTTTCCAATCAGAAGCATGGAGTTTTATTTCAGAAAAAATAGGCGGCATGATTGATGACATTGTTGCAAAAGTTGAGTTTATGTGGGAACAAATAAGCCTTATTGTTGATTTAATTAAAGCCGTATTTGAAGGCGATTTTACAGAAGCATGGAACATTGTCAAAGATATTGCTACTAACATGCTCGATGAAGGCGCACGTTTAGGTGAAAACTTGTTAAACGGTATTATGGACGGTTTAGAAGCCGTAGGCGGCGCCATAATAGGTTTAGGCGAATCTTTAGCCGGCGCGATAGTTGATGCAGTTAAATGGGCAGTAAATAACATTGTTATCGATCCTATAAATAGTGCCGTTTCTGCTGCTGTAGATACGTTAGACGTAATTTTAGGGCCAACTATAAACTTTCCAAAAGTTGATTCTCTTATACCACGCCTAGCAGAAGGCGGTATTGTAACCGGCCCAACATTAGCGCTTATAGGCGAAGCAGGCCCTGAAGCAGTGGTCCCTTTAGACGGCAGCCACAGCATGGGCGGCCCTACTTATATAACCGTAAACGTGCAAGGTGTTTCAGGTGAAGAAGTTATTGAAGCAATACAGCGCGAAACACGGCAACGCGGCGCGGCAGTATTCCCGACAGTGGGAACTAGAAGGCTATGACCATCTATAGCGGGTGGGATATTAAAATTGGCGGCTACGGCGGCACTAGCGGGTCAAGTTCGGTAACTAACTATAACGTGCCGGCTGATTCCATAGATTTTACTAGCCGCGTTATGAGCCTTAAAGTTGATAATCAAGCGTATTTAGGTAAAGTCGGGCGAACCAAAACGCAAGTTGTTTTAGATAACAGCGATGGTGCTTTAACGCCGGAAGGCGGCGGCACGTACGCTAGCAAAGACTGGTTCGCGGAACCGTTGCACGTTATAGGCCGTATGGGTACCAGCGACCCGCCGCCTATTATTACCGGCGGCACTTCTATTAATCCTTATTTTTCAGGGCCGATAAACGATTTTAATTTCTTCGACGATGGTTACATGTCTACGGTGACTTTAACGGCGGTGGATTGGGGCACGTTTTTTAGCCGTTTCACGTTTCAGGCGGCCGCTACAGAAACCGGCAACTTAAACACTGTTTACGCTAATTTAACTGACGATATGCGGCCTTTTTTACCGTTATACGGTGCCGATGTAGGGTCTACAAATTGGTCGGCGTTAGGTGGCACTACCGCTAGCCTGTCGCAAACAGTAGCAAAGGGTGACTATTTAGGCGATGTGTCAAACACGTTAATAGCCGCAGACGGCGGCACCTTACTACCACCTATAGCAAGTTGGGTATGGTCTACTTCCGGCGGTGGCCAAAAAACTGTTAGATACGACGGTTATTTAATACTTAGAGACAATTTAACCGTTACAGATCCTTTAAGTTATCCGTTAGTTTTTAACGGCACTACAGGCGCGTTAGGTTCCACAGAACTACCATTTAAACAATTAAAACTAGAATTTAATGATGATGAATTTGTTACCCAAGCAGAAATAACCCGCAACAGCGGCACCGCTCAGTATTCGTTTAACAACACAGGCTCTACTACATGGGGGCCTAAAAGTGTTTCTATTAGCGGGCTGCCTTTAACCAGCGACACAGACAGTTTAAGTTACGCTCAATGGTTTACTAACCGTTTTAATCAAGTCAATTTTTCACCGTCGTCTTTAGAGATAACAGGATCAATGATTGAAAGTAAATGCGCGGACGGCGCGCTTGAATACGTTAAATATTTAATGTACGCAACAGGTAACAGTATTAGAAGTATTATGTGGCGGCCTTTACAAATTAAATGGACAGGGGCCGGCGGCACGTCAAATACTAAAAACGTGTTAGCGAATCGTGTAACCTTGACAGCAACGCCTACAGATTGGAAAATAAGACTAGGCACAGTAGACGCGGTAACTAACGGCGCGTTCATATTAAACAGCACCACGCAAGGCGTGTTAAACACAAACAAAGTAGGATAATTACATGGCATTTTCATCTGGCGAAGTTTTAACCGCCGCAAACTTAAACGACTTAAACATTACTTCTATTACTACTACTGGCGCTTCAACATTTAAAGCCGATCAAGATATAACCGATTTTACAAATGACACTAGAGGCATAGTAACGCTTTATAACAGCGATGGAACGGTAGACGATTTTACTTGTCTCGATTTTGATGGAAACAGTACGGACCCCGCCGCCCGCATTGGTATGAAATACACTAGTTCAGGTTCTGAACTTCATTTTGGGACGTCTAATAATTACACGGCCGGAATAACAAACGACGCAATGATAATAAACCATGCAGCAAATGTATCTATAGGCGGCACGTCAAATCCGGGAACTAACGCAAGATTTGTAATTAACGATGCAAGCAGCGGCGGTAGCGTTTATGTTTCTAATTCGGGCGCTACTGCGGTGTTGCAAAAAGGGTATAGCGATAACGGCGGTTCAGAAACTTTACAATTCGTAATTCGCGGAGATGGCGATTTTGAAAGCCGCAGTAATTCATACGGCGCTATTTCAGACGAAAGAGCAAAAACAAACATAGTAGACGCGAACAGCCACACCGAAGATTTAAAAAAATTGCGTGTCGTCAATTATCAGTTAAGCCACCAATGGGACGAAGAAAAAGAAGAGTTTACAGAATTAGAAGAATTAGGCGAACGACATATTGGTTTAATCGCTCAAGAAGTAGAGCAACATTTTCCGAAACTTGTTAAAGATAATGACGGCCCGAAAAGCGTAAAATATAGTCTTTTAGTTCCTATGCTGTTGCAAACAATTCAGGAACTTTTAGACAGAGTAGAAACGTTAGAGGCTAAATAATGGCGAATTTACCAACAACTAGCAAATGGGTGCGGCTAACAGAGTTACACCCTAAATTTATTGAACGTTTAGAACACCTTTTACTGCATGATTCTAGGGTTAAAGGCAAGGCGAAGATTGTTTCAGGGTGCCGCACCTACCAGCAGCAGGTAGAACTTTACAGAAAATACAAGGCTGGAACCGGAAATTTGGCCGCTAACCCTGATAGACGTTTCGGGCCTAACGGTAAGTTTAGGGGAAGTTGGCATTTAGAGCAAGAAGATGGCTACGCGTACGCCGTCGATATTAGGTTAAACGGTTTAAGTTGGACAGATTTCCACGCTATAGCCAAAGAATACGGCATATTAAAAACAGTGCCATCAGAAAATTGGCACATGCAACCCTATGGTTATTTAAACGGTAAATGGCAATGGTTCCCCGCACCAGCCATGAAGGGCAAAGAAGATAAAAGCCTAACTAAAGCACCGCCACCAAAACCACACCCTATTCTCGCAAAAACGATGCCTATTGTGCGTATGCGTAGCAGAGGGGCGCACGTTAAAGTTATGCAAAAGAAACTAACTGATTTAGGTTTCAGGGTTTCGAAGCATCCGAAAAAATCAGGTATTGACGGTATAGCGGGCCGTATGACTATCGCCGCGTTAAAAAGATTTCAGCGAAGCCGCAAACTAAAAGCAGACGGCATTTGTGGCAAAAATACATGGAAGGCGTTAGGAATATGATCGACTATAAAGACTTACTTGAAAGAGTGGTTAGCACGTTTCTACAAGCAACCGGCGGCATGATCGCCGTAGACCAAATAGTAGATATGGGCGCTGACCAATGGAAACTAGTACTAGGGGCCGGCGGTGCCGCCGTTCTATCTATGCTTAAAGGATATGTAGCGGCCCGATTCACTGGCGATAACTCTTGCAGCCTTATCACAGGCAAAGATTTAGATCACGAACTAGACGCCATGTATGGTGAAGATTAAACGCCTGTTTCAAACCATAAGCCGGCTACTGTTAATATCCTTTATTGTCTTTACTTGGTTTGCGCCTGCAAGCCCTGCTTACGCTAATACTGTTTCATGCGTTGAAGATGGCACCGTTTTAGATTGTGATATTGAAGTTACCGACAGCGACGGTGTAGATATCAGTTTTACCCTTACTGAAGATGACACAGCGATCAGTTTTACGACGTTTACTAGTTTGACGTGTGACGCGCACAGCAACGAAGCGAGTGCCGCCGACCCTTACCTATACCTACTAGACGCCAGTGACAATGTGATCGCTAGCGATGATGACAGCGCCAGCCACAATGATGGAACTAATTTTTGCTGGGATTCATACATTTCGATTATTGATTTAGCGGCGGGCAGTTACACGTTAAACCTAAACGTTTACGAAAATTTCTACGGCGTTTATTCAATGGATATAGCCGGCATAGCAGAATTAACGACACCCACAACCACCACAACAACCACCACCAGCACCACGACAACAACAAGCACTACTACCAGCACCACGACAACAACAA
>VTLG01002079.1_pt1 | contig 10917 bp, 5 predicted proteins | sample 4694571 | NCBI WGS metagenome assembly VTLG01 (sample SAMN12604809, study PRJNA352737) | marine metagenome | biome: ENVO:00000447; feature: ENVO:00000209|ENVO:00000569|ENVO:01000036; material: ENVO:00002151; isolation source: viral sequences binned using virsorter ... | reverse complement strand
AACGTCATGTAACATTTAACAAAGATTCTGTTACAAACAAGATAGCTATATCAGATGACATAGTTAAGATAGATCTACCAGACAACTGGAGCAGAAGACATTATAACTTTGTTAGACGTGGCGGATTTTTATATGATAAGATTAAGCACACTGATGTATTCACTGACATGGCTGACTCAATCGAGTTAGATGTCATTAGATTATATAACTATGAAGATTTACCACCAGTATTTAAAAGATACATAACTTACAGAGCCTCACGTATGGCAGCTACACAGCTTGTAGCTAACCCACAACTTGTACAACTGTTAGGCTCACAGGAAGCTTTAGCACGTGCTGCACTTATGGAGTACGAGTGCAACCAAGGCAATCATAGTATGTTTGGATTTGAAGATGATACAGCATACAACACTTATCAACCATGGAGAAACCTTAGAAGATAATGGCAGGCATTACACAAACTATCCCTAGCTTTGTCTCGGGTATTTCAGAACAACCAGATCACTTAAAATTCCAAGGACAGCTAACGGATATTGTAAATGCAATACCTGATATTACACTTGGACTCTACAAAAGACCGGGTGCTAAAAGAGTAGGAACTACCCCACTAGCTAATGTACAAAGCGGTGGGTCTTGGTTTCATTACTATAGAGATGAAAGTGAAGGATCTTATATAGGACAAGTAGCTGCTAACGGCGCAGTTAGAATGTGGAAAGCTGGCGGAGATAACGCTGGAGCTGAGCAAACTATAGCGTACGGCACAGGTGGACAAACAGCTATACAAAATTATCTTGCAACAAGTGAACCAGAAAATTTACAGTTCCTTACTATTAACGACACTACCTTTGTTAGTAGTCGTGATAGCTCTAACGCTAATACTTTAATAGGTACAACAGGAACTACAGATGATAGACCAGAAGCTCATTGTGCTATGGTCGAACTACTACGAACAGAAAATGGACGTCAATACGGTATTAATATATACGATAGCTCTGCTTCTTCTAGCCTCACTACTGTAAAGCGAGCTACAAAAGTTAAGATTACAGGCAATAGTTATGACGAAAGTGATGGCTCAGGTCACTGTCCCGGTATAGGTACAGAGGTATATGCTGTTACAGCTGCTGGAAGTTATGGTGCTACAAGTAATGTTGTACACGTAAAAAACAGTGGTGGTACAACTATTACATCAGGTAAAAGTAACTTAACATTTCGTGTTACAGCTCTCGGTCAGCAAGGTGTAAGCCCTAACTATAATGCTAGCTCTAACGGACCGGGTGGACAGAACTACAGATGTAGCTACAACCTAGAAGTTGTATTACTTCATGGTGGAGAAGGCTGGGATGTTGGTGATGTTATACGTGTAGAACCCGAGCATGCAGCTACTGCTAACAGCTCTGACGGTCAAGCATACATAGAAGTTACTGTCACAGAAATAGAAACTACTCAGGTTAAAGCTACGTTATCTAGTGCAGGCGATGGTCTTATACGTCCAGCTCCTACACCTTTTGATGCTGATACAGCTGTAACGGCTGATACTATATTAGCTGGTATTGTTGATGATTTACCGGCTGGTATAAGTGCTAAAGTTATAGGACCGGGTATATATTTATCTAGTGCTAACCCATTTAACGTAGAAATAGCTGAAGAAGATCTCATGCGAGTCTTTCAAAAATCAGTAAATGATGTTACATTACTACCTAATCAATGCAGACATGGATATATAGTAAAGGTACAAAATGCTAGAATGTCTGACGAAGATGACTACTATCTACGATTTGACGGAGAAAATCAGCTAGACGGTGCCGGTGCATGGACAGAATGTGCAAAACCGGGTATAGCTAAAACTTTAACTAACATGCCGTTGGTTATACAACGTACAGCTACAACTACATTTACTGTCAAACAGTTTACATATCAAGATAGACGTGTAGGTGATGATAATACTAACCCTATGCCTACCTTTGTAGGTAAACGTATTAACAAAGTATTGTTTTTCCGTAACAGATTAGCATTATTAGCAGGCGAAAACGTCATATTATCTAGACCGGGTACGTTAGGAACTCCTGACTTTTTTATAGAATCAGCTCTAACCGTATCAGCTAGTGATCCTATTGACATATCTGCTGCCTCTATGTTTCCGTCTGATATATTTGATGGTATAGAAATCAATGCTGGACTACTTGTATTTAGTACAAACCAACAATTTTTACTATCCACAGACGATACTGTACTGAATCCAGATACAGCCAAGCTACGTAGTGTGTCTACATTTAACTATAATAAAGATATACCTCCTATATCGCTAGGTACTACTATATCTTACCTTGACAACTCTGGTAAATTTAGTCGATTAAATGAAATGGCTAATACATCTAGAGAAGGAGAGCCTGATGTCGTAGAAATTAGCAAGCTAGTACCTACATTATTACCCAAAAATCTAGATTTACTTACTAATTCACGAGAAAACTCTCTTATATTGATAGGTAAAACTAATTCTGACATAGTATTTGGTTATAAATACTTAGCTATAGGTGATAAACGACAGCAACAAGCATGGTTTAAATGGAAATTAAACAACCCATTACTGTATCATTTTATTATAAATGACGAATATTTCTTTTTAGATACAGATAACTTCTTACAAAGTCTAAAAATTGTACAATCAGACGATGATCCTATCATTACACAGGATGATGTTAACTATCAGATACACCTAGATAATCATACTACTGTGAGTAACGGAGTATATAATGCAAGTACAAACTTAACAACATTTACTAACCAATCAGACTGGATAGATCAAGTTACTTCACCTAACTATTCTCTAGCTATAATTGACTTAAATACTAACTCAACTCGATTAGCAAGGTATGCTTTACCTACTGTAATTAATGCAGATGACTTTACAGTACCCGGAGACTGGTCTACAGGCTCATTTACTATAGGTTATTTATACGAGTATCTCATTAAGTTTCCTAGAATTTATCCTAAAAAAATTGCAGGGGAGAAATCTTTTGCTGATGTTAACTCATCACTTATTTTACATAGACTTAAATTACACTTTGGTAAGATAGGTCTTTACGAGACTACATTAACTCGTGTAGGTAAATCTGATTATACAGAGGTATACGAATCACCACTGTTAGACGAGTACGAAGCGTCGGACGCACCTTATTTAGAAGAGTTTATTAAAACTGTACCGGTATATGAAAAGAATACCAACGTAGATATTACACTTAAATCAAGTCACCCAGCTCCAGCTACCCTAAGAGCTATGGCATGGGAGGGAGACTACTCACCATTATTTTACAAACGTGCCTAATTACATACACCCAATAACAATCGAGGCTGCCACAGAGGTAGCCTCCAACCTACGCTTAGAAGACTACAGAGAGGTCACAGAAGGCCACGGACTTGATCCGAGGGTGTTTCTACCTATGGTCGCTAAAGAAGGCTCTGCTGTGTATTTCACAGTCCCTGACGGCAAGACTGCCGGACTAGCCGGAGTAGGAGACGGTGGAGCTATCTGGATGTTATGCACTCCAGAGATTCATCGTTATCCCATCACATTTGCGAGAGAAGCCAAACGGTATGTCGATAGCCGTAAAGAGCCACTCTTGTGGAACATAGTAGACTGTAGAAATACAGTACATTTAAAACTATTAAAGTTTTTAGGTTTTAAGTTCTTACGTAAAGTTAAGAATGGACCATATCAATTAGATTTTATAGAATTTTGCCGTGTGCGTAGATGCTAATGCAGCAGCTAGAAATGCTGCCAGACAACGATGGGCTGAGAAGGATGCTAAGTATCGTTCAGAATCCCTAAAATTTTGGAACAGAGAAACGTCTGCTGTTCGTGGTATGCAACGTGCTGCCACAGGTTATAGCCGAGCTATTAGTAATGACTACCAGCGAGCCTTGTATGTACAGGGTCAAGCGAGGAAAGCTTACCAAGCAGGCTTTATAAAATATCAACAAACAAAAGGCTCAGTCGATGAAGGTGGTCGAGATAGACGAGCTAGAAGTAAAGGATTAGTTGCTTTAACAAGAGCAAGAGGACAGCTAGAAAATGCTGTACAGAAAGAGTTTGGAGTACAGATGCAGAGACGCTACAGAGCGAGACTGTTGAAGATGCAAAACTTCCAAGCACAAACAAGACAATCACTTGGTATAAGACCAGAGTATGGTGCTCCAGTATTGATGCCTCCATCTGATAGACTCAGTGGTGCGTTAAGTATTGCAAGTCAAGTTATAGGTATTGTTAGTGGAATCCAAGGTCTAGGCTTAGGATCTGCAAGTGCTGGTGCTGGGTTAACATCTTCAGCAGCATCATCCGTTGCTGGTGGATTAGGTTCAAGTCCTCTTTTACAAGCACCGGTATTTCCCGGTGGTTTTCTTGACCCATTCGCAGGTATAGGATAATGACACAATCTTATTTTGAATATCTAGGGAGACAGGAAGCTGCTCCCTTTACTAACGAGCAGTTAGATTACGAACAAACAGAACCTGATCTAACTAAAGCAGTCAATGAACAGATTGACAAAAACATTAAAGATAGAGCACAGTTTTTCCAAGACAATATTGAACGCTACAATAAAACAGTAGCTGGTAAAACTGCTAGAAATATACAAAACCTTTATCAACTTACTAGAACTGGTAAGGAATTTTTAGATAACCGTCAAGAGTTTAGAGAAGATAGAAAAGCTTTTGACGAACTTATAGCTATCTACAATGATCCTACAAAGCGTGAGCAGTATGCTACTGTTGAAAAAAATCTTCAAGAAGTAGAAGGTGATCTTAGAAATGATGAAGATGTAGAGATAGCAACTATTGAGCAGACTGGTACAGATACCACAGGTCAAGTTGTATCAGGTACACAACTGCTTGATTTTAAAAAATCTATAACATCTAACGAGTTTTTAAATGGTAGGCATGCTGCAAAAAGTATGTCAACCTACTGGCCGAAGTACTTAGAGATAGCTAAAGGTAGTTTATTATATAATAACAAGTTATATGAAGACTTAACATTCTCAGAAAAGCAAGAGTGGATGAAAGTTGCAGGGGCTAACTTTGTAGCTATGTTTGCTAAGGCTAATCCTCGAATGACAGAACATCAAGTTATCACAAACTTTATGCCTAGCTTTGATACTACGTCAAAGAACTGGGCTGGGCAATCATTTGATGTTGAGAATAATGCAGTAAATACTTTACGTTCTAATACATCTACTCAAAACTATTATAATGCTATTAATGTAGCAGCTGAAGCGTACAATAATCCAAATGTTAAATCTGCTACTATCAGCAGTGTATATAGTAAATCTGGTTTTATAGCAAATAAGACAGAAATACTAAAAGCAACAGGTCATTCTAATCCAAGACAGAAAGCTAATGACATGTGGACTGAGATGATTATTGAAGGTATTAAACAGGATCAATTTAGTGAAAATGCTATAGAGTATCTATTATACCATGATAAATTTGTAGCTGAACAGCATAAGGGAACTAATAAACTATCTAGTTATTATGATATACAACCTAAAAATGCTAACAAAATAGCACAAGCTTTTATAGAACAGAATCAAAAAAACAACTTAGCATCAGAACAAAAAAGACTTGATGATATTAAACTTAGGCTTAACAACGGTCAAGAAGTTCCAAGAGATGTGCTAACTACATTTAGTAATGAAGAGCTTAGACAACAGGCAGAAGAAGCACTAGAAGCTGGTGAAAAAACTGAGTTCAGTAGACCTGAGTTTAGTGTTAAGTCTGAATTATTTTACTCACTATCTGATGGTAGAGCTAAAGAGTTAGCTGCAATACGAGGTAATCCAGAAAAATATGGTGATTTTACTTGGCGAACTACTACAACTAAAGGTATTTATGACCAAGCTGGTGACTACTTTAAAAAACAATACCAAGAAAGATTTGAGTTAACTGGTAATAGAGGTGATGCACTAGAGTATGCACAAGAGAAAACTATCAAAGCTATGAATAACGCTGAGTTTGATGATGTACTTAGTGATATAATTGAAGATAGTAAGATTGCTAAATCTCTTAAGTTACGTAAAGTATATGAAGCTGATAAAAAAGCTGCACTTAATTCTACTGTAATCTTAGAAGGTGAAGAAGATCCTGTACTTAATGGTGTAGATTACTTTAATGGTAAGGCTGACAAATTAGATCATACATGGACTTTACTTGCTCAACTATATCCTAACAAAGGACCACTAAAACTAGCACATGATAGATTAGTTACACTTGGTAGGATAAAGCCTATACCAGCTTTAATGTACAATGCAGATGTTAAAGTATTAGATAGTCCATTACTCAATCAAAATAACAACGCTACTAAAACTATTATAGCCGCTGAAAATGGTATTACTAACAGTGAAGAATATAACGAAATGTTAGGTGCGTTATCAAAGAATCAAGAGAAACATGGTGGTATAGATGCTATTAAAGATCCTGACGGAAACTATGTTACAGAGCTACCTTTAGGTAAACCTTTATCAGAACATACTATACAAGAAGTATTTGGTTTAGTTCAAGCGGGCTATACTAATATAGGTCTATATGATATGACACCCGGGGCATTAAGACAGGTGTTTAATGACAATTTGACAATAGATTTTACAAAACCATTTGATGAAGTCGCACAATCTAAAATATTAATGGCTAGACTATATCATAAAGCTAATAATAAACATATATTTGGTAATGCTGATACATCATACAGAAGATTAATGACTTTTACGGAAGATCAGATTGAAAAATTTGAATCATTAATTGATGAGATACCACCATTTCTTAAATTAAATACACTTTATGGACCCGCTGCTGTAGAGTATATTAACCAAAACGGATAATTATGGAAGAATTTGATGTAGAATACGATCCTACGGGATTTACTTCTACCGAAGAGTTAGAAAAAAGGCTTGAAAAAGAATCTATCGCACAAGATAAAATTAATGAAGCTCAAGCACTAGCTGTTCAACAAGAAGAACAAAAAGAAAAAGAACAAATAGATCCTAGAATGACCAACGATAAGTGGGGGCTAAAAGCTTTTGCTAAAGAAGGTCAGTCTATTCTAACTGGTGGTATACAAGATACTATTTCTTCCAGTACTACATTTGCAGAGCGAACATTCGATGCTGTATCTGGTAGGATGCAAAAGGAGAAAGAGGAACAAGGTTACTACAGACCAGACTGGGATCCATTTGTTGATGAAGATGATCCTATCATAACTAAAACATGGTGGGGTAAACTTTTAAGAGGTACAGTACATTTTGGTAGCATGGCTGCCGGTATAGTATTATCAGCAAAAGGATTAGCCGCAGCTGGTGTACCTTTATTAGGAGCAGCATCAGCCAAGATGTTAGGACTTGGAACTGTTACAAGAGCTATGGCTATTGGTGGAGTTTCTGATCTAATATCTAAAGAATCAGACGGACATAATGCTCTAGGAGCTTTGACTAAACAGTATGGTTGGATGGATACACCACTAACTACAAAAGATACTGACCATCCAATGATGATGAAATTCAAAAACATTGTTGAAGGTATGGGTATAGGTCTGATATTTGATGGGGCAGCTCATTTAATAGGTAAAGGCAGAGCTGGTGTTAAGAATCAAATTATAAAACGTAATAATAGTATAGAGCAACAGACAACTACACAAGCTTTAGCACAGATACGTAAAGGTGATGCAGAGTTTCGTGCTGCTAAAAATGCTCCTATCTCACAAAGACATCAGGGTGCTAATGTATCTGAGGTTGACCCCGGGCAAGCTAGAGATCAGTTAAAACGTACACGCACAGATTGGGGGTCTGAAGATGGATCAACAGGTTCTGTAACTACAGCAGTAGAACGTGAACGTATAGCATTAGAAGGTGGTACAACTGATGAAGTAGTCGAACGTACACTACGAGGTCTGATGAGCGATGAGAAGTTTAAAACTGAATTGGAGTCTGTAAAAGGCGATAGAAAAGCTTTGGCTGAAGTATGGCGTGATGCAGTTCATTCTTACAGACAGATTATTGAAGGTAGAAGCGCAGCTGATATGTCTGCGGAAGAGTTTTTAAGTGAACTATTTGAGAAACAAAAAGCTAGTATACCGTTAGGCGATGAGACATTTGAGACTTGGTCTGCTGAAACAGTTGTTACAGCTGACTTAGTTGTTGGATCTTTACTTAAACAGTTACGAGATACTGGTATAGCTGGTAGAGAACTAGCAGATTACGTATCTTTAGATGACATAGATGGACCAGCAAAGCAAATAATTGACACTATGTTAACTGCTTTGACACAGACTAAGAAATCTAGGTTTGTAGCATCTGATTATTTTAGATCATTTGGTGCTGGTAAGACTAGAGCACAAGTAAATGATGCAGTTAACCAAGCTGTAGCGTCTGACATGCAAGATGTTAAAGATTCTATTATGTCTATTCTTAAGATTGCTAAAGATGATGCAGATGATAACTTATTAAATGCACTGTTTGAAGCATTTTCTATGATGAAGAATGTGAATAATCTAGATGACTTTGATAACTGGGCAAGAACTATACTTAGAGGTGGTCAGATAGCAGGCGAAGGACCAGAACGAACTGGTGCATTAATACGTAGCTTACAGGAAATGATAAGTCACAGTGTACTTAGTGGACCTAAAACACCACTTCGAGCACTTTTAGGTACAGGTAGTGCGACATTCTTACGTCCTCTATCTACATTTATAGGAGCTACTATGCGTTATCCATTTACTGGAGACGCAGCTACAGTACGTGGTAGCCTTGCAGCTATGAATGGTATGATAGAAGCTATACCAGAAGCGTTTGATTTATTCTTTACTAAGCTAAATGGCTACTGGAGTGGTGATATATCTACTATTAAGACTAGATTTATTGAGTTTACTAAAGGTGACGCTAACTGGGAGGTTATGCGTAGATGGGCAGAAGATAGCGGTAGAGCATCTAAACAAGATCGTGCTATCTTTGCAATGACTAACATGATTCGTGGTATAAATAACAATAATCTTTTTACTTACTCTACTAAAATAATGGCAGCGACTGACGATGCCTTTACATTCTTACTAGGTAGAGCTAAGATGAGAGAAAAAGCCATGCGTCGTGTACTAGAGCTAGAAGGTAGTGGTGTTCAGTTACCTGTTATTAACGGTAATGTTATGAAAGCATATCAAGATGATTTCTATTCAGAAATATTTGATGCTAATGGTAACATTAAAGATGATGCAACTATGTTTGCTAAGAAAGAGGTAACATTAACACAGGATCTAACTGGCTTTGCAAAAGGTCTAAATGATGTTATGACATCTAATCCTTTTGTTAGACCATTCTTTCTATTTGCTAGAACTGGTGTAAACGGATTAGCACTAACTGGTAAGCATACCCCCGGATTTAATTTTTTAGTAAAAGAGTTTAATGACATAGCTTTTGCTGGACCTAAAGATATACCTAATCTTAAAAAATATGGTATTAACACAGTAGAAGAATTACAAAACGCCAAGGCTTTACAAACAGGTAGATTGGCGATAGGCTCTGCTGTGACCTTTATGGCTATACAAGCATGGCAGTCAGGTAGACTTACTGGCGATGGTCCTACAGATAGACAGATGAGACAGGGTTGGATAGATGGCGGCTTTTTAGCTGGAACTATCGAACTTGGTGGTGTTAGAGTTAACTACGAAGACATCGAACCTTTTGGTCTAATACTTAGAACTGTTGCTAACGTAGGTGACGCTAGTATATTGATGGGTGAAGAGTGGACAGAAAAAGAATTACAAAAGATTTCTCTTGTTATAGCTCAGGCTGTTACAGGTAAATCTTACTTAGCTGGATTACAGCAACTGGTTGATTTAACAGCTGGACGCCCCGGTCAGGTAGAACGTATACTTGCTAGTATTACCAACAACACTGTACCGCTTGCAGCTTTACGTAATGAAATGGGTAAATTACTTAGTCCACATATGCGTGAAATTAACTCTGGTGTATTTCAGTCTTGGCAAAACCGTAACCTAGCTACTGAAGTTTTACCCGGTATCGAAGGTCTACCTATTAAGTATGACATGCTAAACGGTCAACCACTTAGAAAACATGACTTTATGACTCGTGCATTTAACATGATTAGTCCTATACAGCTAAACATGGATCAAAGTGTAGGTCGACAGTTCTTGTTTGATAGTGGTTATGATCTTAGAATTAGTACATTTTACGCACCTGATGGTACTAATTTAACTGACGACGCTGGTATACGATCTCAGTTTCAACAAGCTATAGGTCGATATAATTTAGAAGCAAGGCTAGAAGAACTAGCTAGAGATCCTAAAGCTATTGCATCTATGAAATTGATGAGACAAGATATACGTGCTGGTAAACGTGCAGAGTATAATGCTAGGGATTACTACCATAACATCATGATAGATAGAATGTTTAAAGAAGCTAGAAGATTAGCTTGGAATGACATTAAGTATAGACCAGAAATACTAGCTCTAATTAGTGAGCAAAAACAGAAAAAACTAGAACAAGAATATAAAACTAGAGAATCAAACAACCTTCTTACAATGTATAAGTAATGGCAACAACTTTCGTAGACTACACAGGAGACGGAAACGCTACGAAGTCGTTTTCCTTTCCTTCCATAAAAGAAGCTGATATTAAAGTAGAAGTCGATGAGGTTATTAAAACATCTGGCAACCACTATAATATAACTAGCTATACAACAACCGGTGGTGGTAACGTAGTATTTACTTCCGGTAATATTCCATCCTCTCCAGCCCAAATACGTATCTTTCGTGATACAGATGTAGACAGTGCAAAGGCTACATTTACAGCAGGGTCGTCCGTTAAAGCAGGCGATCTAAATAATAACAACAAACAGTTATTATATTCTGCACAAGAAGAGCAG
>VTLG01015492.1_pt1 | contig 10918 bp, 13 predicted proteins | sample 4694571 | NCBI WGS metagenome assembly VTLG01 (sample SAMN12604809, study PRJNA352737) | marine metagenome | biome: ENVO:00000447; feature: ENVO:00000209|ENVO:00000569|ENVO:01000036; material: ENVO:00002151; isolation source: viral sequences binned using virsorter ... | reverse complement strand
CAGATTCGGCAAACAATGGTGGTGATGCTTTTAATCATTCACAAACTGGTGATGACTATCTATCAGTAATATTTGACACAGCAGGTACAAGAACAGCGGGTGCGGCAGGAACTAAAACCATTACTGGAAACGGTGGTGGCGGTGGTGGTGGCGGCCGAGGTGGATGGTATACTTATGGCGGCGGCGGAGGCGGCGGCGGAGCGGCCGGTGGTTCGGGCGGCTCACCAGGTGGCTCAAGTGGTGGTACAACTTCAGGCGGCGGCGGTGGCTCAGGCGGCGGAAGTGATTCAGGTAGTAATACAAACTGTAGTTGGTTTAATGGTGGTGGAGGCTCAGGGGGCTCAGGAGGTAATCTAGGTTCAGCTGGCTCAAGCGGCAGTGGTGGCGCTTCACGCAACAATTCTTGCCACGGTAGTAGTGGTGGTGGTCCTACCGGTGGTGGTGGCTCTGCAGGTTCAAATGGTTCAGCTAATGGTTCAGCGGGTTCTGCCTTATCCGGTAATACAGACCAAATTTCATAGGAGATAAACAATGGCAATAACATTAAAAGCAAGGCGTTCTAGAGGTGATATGTTCACCGCAGAGGATGACATAGAAGTTGTATTTGATTATTCAGATGTAGGAATAATGCAAGAAGCATTTTGTACTATTGAACAAATATCAGGTGTAACAGTAACCCACGGCGGTGGAGCAGCAGCAGAAGCATATTTACACTACAAGGCATATGATTTACATGCAGATGCTGATGGTTATATAGATTATACCAATCAATCAGTACAATGTACACAAGCAGAAAAAGGTGTATCAGTTATAAAAATAAAAGTGCAATATTGTACAAAAACAGACTATGACGCATGGCAAACATCTATGACTGCGTTTCAAGCTACCCATGAAACAACAGAAGTTTTAGCAAATGGCGAAGTAATAGTAACAAGAGCTGATGATGCGCCTCAAGAACCACAATTAACTTATGATACTTTAAAGACTGGTGAAATTACTTTAAATTGGTCTGACGATACCTTTGTGTAATGCCTATTATTGATAAGTTTAATTTATTATCTGATGACAAACTAAAAGACACTAGATTAAAAATATGTGATGAGTGTCATTTAAAAATTATGAAGGTAGGTGAAAGAGTGTGTACCGAATGTAATTGTTTTCTTAAATATAAAACTATGTTTAAAAAAGCAACATGTCCGCTAGAAAAATGGTAGGATAAAATCTACTAAATTATAATGAGGGGTGATAATGAGTATAGATAGTATAGGAATTAAAACAATGAGTTTTAAGTTTCCTGAATTGAATTGTCGGCAAATGATAGAAATATTTGATGCCGCAATGATTACTGAACCTGCCACAGCATTTGAAACAAATCCACACAGAGAAGATGCAATGGCCAGAAATGATTATTGGCATATTTTAGATGTATTTGAAGATTTAGATGTCCCTATATTAATAAACGAATATCTTAACAAAGCGTTTCAAGAATACTGTGATGCTTTTCCCATTCTTAGAGAAGAAAACATATATAGCATTAAACAAAAAATGCAAAAGACTCCTGTGGGTGGAGGTTTCCACAAATGGCATTGTGATAATTTATCTCATACATGCTCACGCAGAATACTAGTATGGGTGATTTATTTGAATACTGTAAAAGAGGGTGGAGAAACAGAATATCTATATCAAAGTAAAAGAATCAAACCAGAAGAAGGTAAGATATGTATAGCACCTGCTGATTTCTTACACACACATAGAGGCAATCCACCAATCTCAAACGACAAATACATTATTACAGGTTGGTTTAATATCAGTACGCACGGCGAAGAACTGATATGAGCCTAAAAGGATGGGATGCTTGTTTTCCTACTATCATTGGAGTGTGTGAAAGAAAAGATTTATTGACAAATGTACAAGAAATTTTAGATAGTATAGATAAGGATGAATATTTTGAATATACAAATCAAGATGACTTTGATGTGCTGCCAACTCTATTAAAGAAAGAATTTACACAAGAAGTAATTAACTTTTTAAAAGTTGTATTGAAAATAAATTGTGAAGTACAGTTAACAACATCTTGGTTTACGCATAAAAGAGCAGGAAAACATAGTCATACAAATAGTTGGTGGAGTGCTGTTTATTACTTAGTTGAAGATTCAGAAATAGAATTTAGTAAACAAGCTCAATCTATTTGTGTTGAGGCGGATGAATTTCATTTAAACTCTGCAAGAGAAGTTGTATACAAGCCAAATGTAGGTGATATGCTTTTATTTCCTAGCACCACTATACATACAGCACTTGATTATGTAGGTAGTGGAGATAGGCATTCATTAGCAATGAATTTTATGCCAAAAGGAAAGGTTGGTTTTTTTGATTCAAGTTTTACATATAAAAACATAACATGAATGAGGTGCTATTAACAAGAGTTGAAAGTCATAATGACATTAAGGAAACTTTGCTTAATTTAATAAACACACAATTTAGTGAAACAGATAAAAATGAAAGTGATAGTGTTACTAGATTAGATTGGACACAATCAGAAGATTTTGATAGAGAGTGGGTTAAATATTTTATGCCACATTTTAAAACTACCTATCAACAATTAGTAAACGAACTTGGTTATAAAAGTTTTGAATTAACTGGCATGTGGTTTCAGCAATATGAACACAATGATGTACACGAATGGCATATACATAGCGATAACTATACTGGAGTGTATTACTTAGAAATGCCTAATCCTGTCAAAACACAAATTTATGATGGTGAAGTTAAAGATTTACCAGTAGCCGAAGGTGATTTTGTCATTTTTCCTAGCTGTGCAATACACCGTGCGCCAGTAAATGTAGCTAAAACTAGAAAAACAATTATATCTTTTAATGTTAATTTTGATGGCATACAAGAGAAAGTTATTAAAAAACTTAAAGAATACGACAGATGAGCGTAAATAGTATTTGCATTGTCGGTGGTGGTTCAAGTGGGTGGATGATGGCTGTAGCTTTAAACAAACAAATGCCACATATTAAAGTTACATTAGTTGAATCACCTAATGTGCCAGTTATAGGTGTAGGTGAATCAACAATACCATTTACAACTGCATTTATTAAAGATACTCTAGGCTTTAAAGAAAAAGAGTGGATGCCATTTTGTGATGCTACATATAAAGCGGCTATTAAATTTAACAATTTTACTTCTGAAAAAAGTGTCTGTTATCATCCTTTTTGGAATAGGGAAGAAAACAAACTTAATTCTTATGACTGGGCGGTTAAGCAAGAACTGACATATTTAGATAAGCCTGATATAGAAGATTATTACAGTACAAACTTTATTGGCTATCACATGAGCGAGAACAATAAATTTGATTGTTTAACAGACGAAGAATTTGATTATGCTCATCACATGGATGCAATTAAATTTGGACAATATTGCAAAACTAAATTTAAAGGTACACACATACTTGCTGATGTAAACCATGTAAAACTTGATGGCTCTACCATTGTTTCAGTAACTACAGACAAAGGCAAAATACACGCTGATATGTTTATAGACTGTACTGGTTTTAAGTGTCTATTGATTGATAATGCTTTGAACGAGCCATTTGAATCAATAAGTGATACTTTATTAAATGATACTGCTATTACTTGTCGTATGCCTTATGTTGACAAGTCTAAAGAATTAGAGCCTTTTACAGATTGTACAGCACTTTCATCAGGTTGGGTGTGGAACACACCTTTATGGACACGGATAGGCACAGGATATGTATTTAGTAGCCAATTCCAATCTACAGAAGATGCACAGAAAGAGTTTAAAAAGTATTTAATTAAACGCTTTGATAAAAAACGAGTTGATAAAGCAGAGTTTAATGTTGTTCGGTTTAAGACAGGAAAGTATAAACATGGATGGGTAGGTAATTGTCTTGCACTTACTCTAGCTTCAGGATTTATAGAGCCTTTAGAGTCAACTGGTCTTGCTATAACTGGTTATCAAATAGAAGAATTTATTAAACAAATGAAAACTTCTACTAATTCAGCGTTTGTCAGAGCTTCTTACAATAATAAACTAGATGAAATATTTAAAGATGTACACAATTTTGTGCTGTTACATTATATAAACACTACTAGAGATGACAGTCCATATTGGAAACATATACAGAACAACATTAAGATTACAGATGATTTTGTTAATTATACGACTAATGAAAATAGCGATTGGTTTGACATTAAATCAAAAGACTGCATTTTAATAGGGATGAATTACCCGTCTAAATACTCAGCAACAAATTTACTGTGGAGAGATAAATACTTAAATCAGTACACCAAATCTCAACATAACAAAATATTAAAAGAACTTAGTTATTTAAACAACAGAAAAGAGTATTACATAGAGAAAACAGAAAAAATGTCATTACTATCTAATTACTTAGAAAAGAGTATATATGCTTAGAATATTACGAAGAAAGAAAGTGGTTAATATTATAAATATAAGAATAATATTAAATTAATAGGGAATTTGAAGAATGGCAACGATACAAAATCTTACTATCGACCAAGATGCCGATTTTACACAAACACTAACTGTTAAAGATTCCACAGGAGCTGTTGTTGATATATCTGGTCAAACAGTAACAAGTAAGCTGAGAAAAACTCATCTATCTACTAGTGCTACAAGTTTCACTACAGCTATTGTAAGTGGAACAGCAGGCACTTGTTCTATCACTCTCACAGACGCCGTAACATCAGGTCTTACTGAAGGACGATATGTGTGGGATTTAACAACAACTACTAGTGGTGGATTAATTACTAGACGAATTGAAGGAAGAGTTACAGTAACACCTAGTGTAACAAGATAACTATGAGTACAAAAAAGTATATTGATGGTGAAAAGGGATGGATAGATTCTCTACTAAATGAAACCCCAATTGTTGAGGGTGAAAAGATTTCAATTGAGCCAGTAATAGATATAGACCCAGAGATTGAAAAAGAAATTGCATTACTGCAAGAAGCGAAATTCTCTGAAAAAATAAAAGAAATAAAGCTTGTAGAAGTTAAAGAGGAAAAAGCGCCGATTGAGGTTGCAGATGAATTGGGTGGTTTCTTTACTGCTATCACAAAAGCAAAAACAGACTTAACTGAAAAGATTGAAAAAGAAGAAGTTAAGATTGCAGCTGTAGAAGAATTATTTGATGAGCTATCAGCCGTTAAAAAGAAGAAAAAGGTTGAAAAGAAAAAAGTATTATTATTAGAACCAGAAAAAGAGGTTTTAGAACCTACTTATGAAGTTGTTCCTAAATCTGTTATAGAAACAGCAGAAGCCGAATCAATTAATGAATACAAAGCACCAGATAATCTGATTGATGAGGTAAAGAAGAAGATTGCTTCTATGAAAAATGCTACTGAGTTAGATAAAGATAGAATTAGAAAGTTAGAGTCGATTGATTCACTAGATAAACTTAAAGCAGAATTTTTATCATTTAGAGATACAGTTTCTAAACAAATGGGAACAATTGGTGGAGGTGGTGAAACACTATTAAAATATCTTGATGATGTTGATATTAGTAGTGCTTTAATAGACAAAAGAGTTTTACAATATGATAGTGCAACTGGTAAATTTGTAGGTGTAACTTTAGAAACCGAAGATTTAGTTTTAAATGGTACAGATGCAAATGGTTCAAACGCAGGTGATAGAGTTGTTTTAGATGGTACAGATTCATCTTCTTCAAACGCAGGCGATGGTTTAGATTTACAAGATGGAACATTTGGCGGTGGTATAGATTTAAGTGCTGTCGACCAAGATGTTCTACCTTCTACTTCTGATACATATGATTTAGGTAGTACCACAAGAAGATGGAATGATTTATATCTTTCTGGCGATACAATTGATTTGGCTGGTGCCACTATTTCATCAGACGGTACAGGAACAATTTCTATCGCCGCTACTGGTGCAACTTTGCCTGCAAATTCAAAAGCAGGTAATAATGAATTGGCGGTTATGGGTTCATCTGCAACTGGTACACTTTCGCAACCAATTCGCAAAGTTGATTTTTTTAGTGCAGCTGGTGGATTAAGTACTGCTAATGCTACTTTTGAATTTAACGCTGAGGTGGCAGATAGATATTCTTTTACTGACGCTTCTACTTTTACATTAGCAAACGGAAACTTATTAACGGATGCAGGTATAACATTATTCCAATTATAGGAAAATTATGGCAGTAAAAACCCCAATAAGAACAGTATTCAATGCAAGTGATGTTGCAACAGGATTGGCAGAATACCAATCTGGCGAGTTCATAGCATTAGCACACGGCGGACTTGGTGCCGCTCTTTCTATAGGTAGTGCAGGACAAGTACTCAAAGTAAATTCAGGTGCAAGTGCATTAGAGTTTGGTGAAGTTGCAGCTATCATCAATATTGATGCAATGACTGATGGCTCTAGCGCTACATTGGCTGCTACTGATAAGTTTGCATTTTCAGATGGCGGCACAGAGAAATACTTACTTGCTTCGCAGATTGATACTTATGTTTCTGGCACAACAAAAACACTTACAAACAAGACTTTAACAAGTCCGGCTATTGCAAACATTACTTCAGCATCTACAATAACTTTAGATTCTGCTGGTGATGTTAATATAGATGCCGGCGGTGGTGATGTAGTCTTAAAAGATGATGGTACAATTTTTGGTAGTTTATCAAATGCTGGTGGACAACTAGTAATTAAATCAAGTGCATCTTCTACAACTGCAATGACAATGAGTGGTTCAAGTGTTACTATTGCTGGTAACTTAACTGTTGAAGGCACAACAACTACTGTTGATTCAACTACAATTAATATTCAAAACTCTTTCGTATTTGAGGGCGCAACTGATGATGCCTATGAAACTACTTTAACAACTGTTGACCCTACTGCTGATAGAACACTATCATTACCAAATGCCACAGACACCTTAATAGGTAAGGCAACTACTGATACACTAACGAATAAATCAATTGACTTAGGCACTAATACACTTACAGGCTCATTAGCAGAATTTAATAGTGCTTTACAAAGTGAAAGTTTTGTTTCATTAACTGGTTCGGAAACATTAACAAATAAAACTCTTACAAGTCCAACAATTAATGCTGGCGCACTTACTGGTGCGTTTACTGGAACCGCTGATTTAACAGGAACAGTTCTTGCTGGTGCAAGTCCTCTTGTTTTTGAAGGCGCAACTGCTGACGGTTACGAAACAACTTTTGTAATTACAGACCCAACGGCAGATAGAACAATCACCTTTCAGAATGCTTCAGGTTCAGTTGCATATCTAACAGATATTACTGGCGGTGGTGCTTCAGAGTTCTCAACTGTTACAGTTAATACAAGTATCATATTTGAAGGTGCAACTGCTGACAACTATGAAACAACTTTAGTTGTAACGGATCCTACTGCTGATAGAATAATAACTTTACCAAACGCTACTGATACAGTAGTGGGTACATCAACAACTGATACACTTATTAACAAGAGTATTGATAGTGATAATAACACAATTACAAATATTGTTAATGCTGATATTAAAGCGGCAGCCGGAATCGCATTTAGTAAGATGGTAGACTTAACTGCTTCAAGATTATTAGTATCTGATGGTAATGGTGATGTATCAGTAAGTGCAGTAACTTCGACAGAAGCAGGATATCTTGACGGTGTTACAAGTGCAATTCAAACACAATTAACTGCTAAGGCCACTAAATCCTTTGCAATCGCTCAGGCTGTTGCATTAGGATAAGACTAAATAGTAAGATAGAGGAAAACAAATATGGCAATTCCAAACACAAGAGAAACATTAAAACAATATTGTTTACGAAATCTAGGTAAGCCTGTCATTGATATAAATGTTGATGACGACCAGGTCGAAGATAGGCTTGACGAGGCACTACAATATTTTGCACAATATCATTCAGATGGTATTGAAAGAATGTATCTTAAATATAAAGTAACAGCAGATGATGTTACTAGATTGACTACAAACAAATCATATAATGTTGATGAAAAGGGTACTGCTGCTGAGAACATTGAATTAGAAGATGGTACATTAACATCTGGCGACACATCTGGTGATATACAAGCAGAAGATGGCGGCGCTATTCTTACAGAAGATTCAACACTAGTAAGAACAACATACGAAGAAAATCAAAATTATTTGGTTATTCCAGATGCTGTAATAAGTGTTATCAATATATTCCCGTTATCTGACAGAGCAAATTTAAATATGTTTGATGTTAGATATCAACTAAGATTAAATGATTTGTATGATTTTTCGTCTACAAGTATTGTTCATTATGAAATGACAATGAAACATTTAGATTTTCTTGACCATATATTAGTGGGAGAAAAACCAATACGATTTAATCAATTATCAAACAGATTGTATATCGACCAAGATTGGGTAAATGATATTACAGCAGATGAGTATATAATTATTGAATGCTATCGTAAATTAGACCCAGAGGCACATACAGATATTTTTGATGACCTCTATTTAAAAAGATATGCAACAACACTAATTAAAAGACAATGGGGTCAAAACTTATCTAAATTTTCAGGCACAGCGCTGCTCGGTGGCGTTACGCTGAATGGACCTGAACTTTTTTCTACTGCGCTTTCAGAACAACAAACTCTTGAAGAAGAAATAAGGCTTAATTATGAAGAACCCCCACATTTCCAACAAGGATAACTAAATGCCAACTAATGTCTATTTTGACACTGGCACAACTTCAGAACAAAGATTATACGAAGATTTAATAATCGAACAACTGAAGATTTATGGCCAAGATGTCTATTATCTACCAAGAAAAGTAGCGAACAAAGATAATATCTTTGGCGAGGATCCTGCGAGCTCATTTGACGATTCATACATCATAGAAATGTATGTAGATAATACTGATGGATATATGGGCGAACAAGAAATTATTAAGAAGTTTGGTTTAGAATTAAGAGATGATATTACATTTACAGTTTCTAAGTTGAGATGGGAAACTCTCATATCTAACAATGCAGATTTAGTTGCAGAACGCCCACAAGAGGGCGACTTAGTTTACTTCCCAACGACTAATAAGTTCTTCGAGATTCAATTTGTAGAACACGAAGCGCCGTTCTATCAACAAAGTGCCTTACCGATTTACAAATTATCATGTACAACTTGGGAGTATGCTTCTGAAAGACTCGATACTGGCATCACATCAATTGATGCAACAGAAGATGACCTTTCAGTTGATACAATGCAATTCCAGTTTGCACTAGAAAACGAAACTGGTTCATTTGTAATAGAAAGTAGTATTGGTGCGATTGACTACTTGATTAATGAGTCCTTCACAATGGCGACTCAACAACCAGTTGATACCGGTCAGGCGTTTGAAACAGCTGCTGGCACAACCACATCAGGAACTGGTGATGACATACTTGATTTCAGCGAAAGAAATCCATTTGGAGAGGTTGACGAGTACTAATGTTTGGAGAACACTTTTACCATAAACAAATTCGCAATACTGTAATAGCGTTTGGAACGATATTTAATAATATCCATATCAAGCGTTTAGATTCTAGCGGGAATCCATTACAGAGTCTTAAAGTTCCTTTGTCGTATTCACCAAAGGAAAAATTTATTGCACGATTAGACCAACAGTCAAGTTTGACTGGAAGTGATTCAAGTGTGGCTATTACTCTACCTCGTATGGCTTTTGATATCACTGGATACAGTTATGACCCGACTCGTAAGTTAAACAAGAATCAAAGGCGTGGTGTTGTTACGACAAATGCAGATACCACAAAATTGAATACTCAATATTCTCCTGTGCCATATGATGTGAGTATTGAATTGAATGTTTTTACTGCAAATTCAGACGATGGTTTGCAGGTTATTGAACAGATACTTCCATACTTTCAACCAGACTACACAGTAACAATGATTGAAAATTCTACAATGGGTACAAAAAGAGATATACCATTTATATTAGAAGGTGTTAATTATGAAGATAGTTATGCAGGAGATTTAACAAGTACAAGAAGAATAACATACGCTTTAAGTTTTACGGCAAAGATATATTTGTATGGACCAATCAGTACAGGTGCTGTTATTAAAACCGTTTCTGCCGATTTATATGACAATACATCTGACCAAAGTCCTTCTCGGAAAGAAAGGGTTACTGTTACACCAAATCCAACATCGGCTGACAAAGACGATACTTATACATACACTACAACATTGGAATTTTTTGATGATACTTTAAACTATGATGAAGAAACAGGCAATGATGTCTAATTAATTATATTAAAAAATTATGAGTAATATTGATGATAAACTAAATGAAGCTTTGAATATTGCAGCTGCAATGAGTGATGCTGAAAACGACCAAATAATTGCAACAACGCAAGACTTCCAAACAGAAGAAAACACAGAACTAGTCATTCCACAAGACAGGGATCCAGATGTTGATTTTGAAACAGGTAGGGAAAACCTCTATAAGTTGTTGGATAAAGGTAATGATGCAATAGATGGGATATTGGCATTAGCTAAAGAAGGAGAACATCCTCGAGCGTATGAGGTCGCAGGACAACTAATAAAAACAGTTGCAGATGTTTCAAAAGACTTACTTGAATTACAAGAAAAATTGAAGAAAATCAAAGAGGTGCCTAAAACAGGACCAAAAAGTGTTACTAATGCATTGTTTGTGGGTTCAACAACAGAATTACAAAAATTCTTAAAAGACAAAAAACAAAATGGATGACGATAATACTTTAGATATACAACAAAATGTTGGTGATGTTGGAGGCGACTTCACTAAGACAATTGTGATAGGTGACGAAGTAGATTTTTCTGAAGATGGTTCTGGCGCTGAAATGGGTGATGTCGAAGCAGTAATAGAATTAACTTATAATATATTTCAGTATATTC
>VTLG01010824.1_pt1 | contig 10918 bp, 8 predicted proteins | sample 4694571 | NCBI WGS metagenome assembly VTLG01 (sample SAMN12604809, study PRJNA352737) | marine metagenome | biome: ENVO:00000447; feature: ENVO:00000209|ENVO:00000569|ENVO:01000036; material: ENVO:00002151; isolation source: viral sequences binned using virsorter ... | reverse complement strand
AATAAATGTTCTACCTATTTTAGCTAAACCAGAATCAGTATCAGGTTGTATCTGTAGATGACCAAACGAACCAGTTGAGGTTGATGAGCCACTTATTTTATTATTCTGTATAGTTAGTTGTTCTGTATTATCTACGTTAATTGTAGTCGCTGTATTTGAAATAACAATATTTGCAATTTCATTACTATCATAAACACCAATATGAACTTTTTTACTTGACGAATCTTGTCTTACAATTAAATCATCTTGAGCAGTACCAGTAAAGAAAGTTCCACTTGCACCCGATACACCAATAGTAGCTTTACCACTATCAGTTCCTATAAATATTTTTGAATATGAACTTGCAGCTCCTGATAAGACTGCTATCGTTCCACCCACAGTTGCGTCATAAGCAGAAGTAAATATAGCATTCTTTGCAAGAACTCTACCAAACGAACCAGTTGAGGTTGCTGAGCCACTTACTCCACCACCTACAACCGTCATTGCACTTGATGAGAGTTCTCCTCTCCAAGAACCACTTATTGTAGCAGCAGATTGATCACCTAAAGCCTCTTCAGCAGCTACTCTTGATGCCAAACTTGAACTTACAGTAGTAAATGAACCACTAATACCAGTAGCAGTTAAACTTCTTATTAATGATGCATTAGAACCTAAAGAACCACTAATTTGTGTAGCAGCACTTGCTCCAAAAGTTGAGTTCCAAACACCAGTTGTAACCGTTCCTACAGAAGCAAGACTTGTAGCAGATGTAATACTATTTTGAGCAGCCGTTCCTATTGTACCATATAAATTAGTACCAACTAATGAAGTTCCGTGTATATTACCATTAGCAGACACTCTACCAAATGAACCAGTTGAGGTTGCTGAACCACTTATGTATTTATTAGCACCAGTAAGTTCAATATTACCACTAGCAGTTATATGATTAACTGTTTCGATTGAACCAGTACCTATGTATAAAGATCCAGTAAATCTATGAGTATCATCAACTGTATCACCAAAAATTGTTGAACCACTACTTAATGATTGTGTAAGATGTGTAACCGAAGAAGATACAATATATCTTTGTGCAATTACATCACCACCGGCATATATATCTCCCCCAAAACGAACTAAGCTTGATGATAAATGACCTCTCCAAGAACCACTAATCGTAGTTTTTACATTTTTTAGGTAAACACTCGAAGATAACTCTCCTCTCCAAGAACCACTTACATCACTAGAACCAAATGGTGTAGAACCACTAATGATAGAGGCTAATTTTGTTCCAATACTTCCAGCTTCTATCTGACCACTCGCGCTTATATTACTACCAGTAATATTTCCCGATACATCAGCACCATCTACTATCGAAAAATCACCAGCTGGTTCAAATTGTCCTGTTACTTTTACACCCATTCTATTTTCCTACACCGAATCTATCAAAACTGTTAGGTTCGTCATTGTTAATAAATTAGTTGATCTCCAAACATGGTATGTTTCTTGAAAACCAACTGCATTGGTTATTGTTACATCACCTTGTGCTGTTACATCAAAAGGTAAACTTGTACTATTATCCTTAAATTGAAAATTAGTCTCATTATCTCCATATCTATCTGGAAAAGCTATTATAACATATTTACTCGTAAATGAACCAACACTTAGTGTTTGTCCTGTAATTGTTCCATCATCGTATGAAGAGTTTCTATTATAGGAATCCCAATCACCTGAAGTTTCTAAGAAACTTTCGTCATAGGAACTTGCTTGTGAATCGTATCCCCAAATAAAATAATTTTTCTTTACGGTACTTGTTAAAGTATTAAAAGTTGTTGAATGTGCATCTACATTAGCTATTTTACTAGCATACACATAAAAATTTTCTGTAAACCCAGCAGTATTCAAATAACTTACTGTTTCTTTTAATGGTGTTATAGTTGTTGCATCATCTTTATTCATAGCAACTGTTAATATATTAGTACCAGTACCACATTGTACTTGAGCAACATTTGTATCTCCAGTTCTATGAGCAAAACATAAATAATTAGAACCACCAACTGATACTGAAAGTGTTCTTGATGTATCATGTGAAGTAACTGAATTAGCAGCTGCTAATGTTCTTATATCAGCTTGGTTAAATCCATTATTCTTACTCAAATCACCATAAACAAATTGATTTCTAAAAGTTACTGTTTGGGTTGTATAAGAATTATCAGTATCACTTCCAGCTGAAGCATATAATCTGAATTTTATAGTGTGACCACTAGTTAATGGATAATTTATAGCCATAGGATTCGTACCCAATGTAAAACTTGAACTTAATGGATACATATCATAAGAACTACTTAGCGAACTATTAACATAACCTCTAATCTGTGCTGCTCCTTCAGCACTTCCATTATAACCATCAGGAGGACCATTAGCATACGATGCAGTAAATCCAAGTTTCCCAACAGCTTGCCAAGAACCTGTACTAATTAATTGTGTTCCAGTTTGATTCATAGAAAAAGATGATATTGAAAATTCAAAAGTAGCATTATAAGCAGCTGGAACAAAATTAGTTCCATTAAATTTTAAAACTTGATCACGAGCAACACCAGTTGGGTCTATATCCATACCACTTATTTCAACTAATCCAAAAGAACCAGTTCCAGAACCACTTATATCACCAGCAACCTCTAACTCTTTTCCTGGGGTTGTATGATTTCCTAAACCTACCCCCAATTTCATTCCATAACCTATATTTACTCTATCATCATCTTCGTCTAATAATAACATTTGAGTACCACCAGCAACGAATCTCAATCTATCAGTAGAATCGGTTTCAATATAAGTTCCTTTATCTGCTTCAAAGTATATTCGTTGGTCTTGAATTAATTCTATATCACCACCATTACCAATTATTAATTGACCGAAAGAACCAGTTGTAACAGCTGAACCACTTATTTTTCCATCACTTGTAATTCTGAGTCTTTCAAGGCCAGAAGTATTAAAAGCAATCGTATCAGCCTCAGGAAATCTTATCTTTGTATTTGTATCTGATGCATGAACTATCGAATCAGGAATATATAAATGATCTTCCAAAGTTAAAGCATCTCTAAATGTTGTTTCACCAATTAAAGTAGGTATTGTACCAGTTGTGGTTTGTATCGTACCAAATGAGCCAGTTCCTGTGGATGAGCCACTTATATTCCCATCAACCCTTAATTCAGAACCACCTATGTGGAAAGCAACTTCTGGTGAACCTTTACCATGTGTTCCTATTCTATTAAGATTAGCATCAGTTTTAAATAAAGGATTATTAGAACTACCTTTAATGGTTAAATCTACATTATTACCACCATCGTTGAATGTAATATCTCGTGGAGGACCTGCATTATCATTCATATCAAGGTAACTTATACCACCAGCATTAAATCTAAATCTCTTATCTGTTATTCTAATGTAAGTTTGTGTAGGTTCGCCACTATGATAAATGTATTCATCAAGATATAAATTACTCGCACTTATGTTTCCACTTGCAGTTATATGAGAAATTCCCATTAAAGCACCACTTGCACTTATATTACCTTCTACTGTTAATGCTTCGGTTGGAAACCCTGTTTTTATACCTATTTTATCTGCACTTGCATCAAGATATAATAATTTATTGTTTGAACCATTAGCTGACCTGAATATAATATCAGTATCAGTATTATCTTCATTGAAAATAAGTCTATTAACATCAGCATCTCTCTGCCATGCATATATAAAATTTACATCACCAGCATTAATCTGAACTTTATCACCAGTTGGAAATTTAAGATAAGTGCTGTCATTACCAGTATGATAAAAACCATCAGCAGCATATACTTTAGTCGCTTCTGCTCTACCAAATGAACCAGTTGAAGTTGCAGAACCACTTACATTACCCTTTTTAAGTTCAAGGGTGTGGTTTAAAACATTTTTACCTATGTATTTTAGGTTGGACATATTACGTCATTTCCAATATACTTGCAAAAACATCTATATCACCAGCTGTAGAAGCTGCTGTTTCTAATTTATCTCCAGCACCCAAGTTAATAGGCTTCTCAATTACTACTGTTGAGTCTGCTGGTACATCTACTGTCTTTAAAATATAAGACCTATGGTCAAAATTAGCACTACCACTAACAGATAAATTTACGGTAGCGTCATTTGTACCATCGATGTTACTTAAATAAACTGCATGAACTACTGCGGTTGTTCCGCCAGGACAAGTATATAATGTTTGTATACTTGTCGTTGAACCACTTGCTGCACTTTTAAATGTATTAGCCATTATTATCCTCCAAATACTATTGCCATCGCCGTAGCGTGGTCTATTACTGATGAACCTGCTTCATAAATTCTTCCACTAGCATTAATTTCTCCAGCAGTCTCTAAAGTTCCAAAAGAACCAGTAGAAGTAGCAGAGCCACTTACATTACCACCATAAGCTGTAAATGTAGATGTTCCACCACTAAAGGTAGTGGTTGAAGAACCAGCTAAACTACCTGAAAGTGTGAATGAACCTGTAAGTCTTGGATTTAGTTGTTTACTGTCTAGTAAAGCCATATTCTTTCTCTCTTCTCAAAGTTTCCCAACGTGTCTTCATAGAACGTGAAATCTTCTTTTTATGTTCAACAGTCTTCGGTTGTTTCATTTTTTCCAATGTTTCCATTGTTACTTTTCTATCCATTTGAGCGCATGACTTACAAACCGAATTATTACCTACTGCTCTATCAAAGGAATCTTTACGAGAATAAGTTAATATCCTAGCACAAGTAGGACATTTTCTATTCTTTCTATCTTTCCAATGACGTTTTCTCATACTTATAAATATAAGAAAGTAGTAAAAGAAAGGTGGAAGTGGGAATTTTTTATGAATTAAATTTACCAGATGCTATTATTTCATCATCTGATTCTAAATTATAACCGATACTATCTGTATCAACTAATAATAAAAGAGAAGAACCAGCCTGTTTTATTGTGAGGGCATCATGTTCCATATATTGACCATTTATAAAGAATACAAAATCATCTTCTGACGTAGCAGTCATTCCTGTTGGAGCAGAAGCAGTTACCGCAGTAAAACTAGCAGTTGATGGAATTGTTATTGAAGCAGCCTTCTTAACATATTGTTTTCTAAGATATTGATCTGGAGTGGTTATAGTTGATGTTGTAATAGTTGCTGCACCATTTACTGTTAAATTACCTGAAATACTAACTGAGCCTGTAAATTCGTGTGTATCATCAGGACTATCACCAAATGCTGTAGAACCACTCGCATAAGCTACAGACATTGATGTTACTGATGAAGTGACGAAAAAGTTTTCAGCTATAATATCTCCCTTTACAACCCAATCTGTACTTACTTCAGCTTTACCATCATCTCTTTGTTTAATTTCAAATGATGATTCTCCAATATGTAGTGCAGATGAAGCAGATACATTAGAAAATTGAACTGTATCCGAAGTTCCTACAGATTGTCCTATACTAAATGTAAATGTTTTTTGGTTTCTACCATCAAATTGACCAGCACCCGCAATAGAAACTCCAGTTCCAGTAGCTATTGTAAATGGATTTTCTAATACAGACGAAGCAGCTGATCCAGCTTGACTTACAGATATTTTAACATCTTTAGTTTGACTATCTCCTACCAAATCAGTTAAATTTACGCTAACATCATCACCTATTAATATTCTTTTCGGTGTAAGAGCTTTTTGTGTCGTAACAACACCATTAAATTCTTCAGGTATTAAGTAACCTTTTAAAGTAACAGAAAAATTTGTTTTTATAATTCTTTCAGAGTTTACTGTATATTCACTAGCATCTGTATAGTTATCTATATTTGTCCTAAATTTAAACTTTCCATCTTCTCCCCAATAAGAACCTTCACTCCAAATAATTTTTTCAATTATTCTATTCATTTGTTCCGTATAGGATGTCCACACTACAAATTCATATTCTAAATTTACATAATCAGGAACACCAACAGTATATAATTCTTTTGTCTTATTTAAACCTTGTTGTACAGCAAAGTTATCATATCTATTTTCTCTTGAATACTTTTTTTGAAATGTATAAAATAGCTTTGGATTAAGTGGATCTATTTTATCTATCGTTAAATTTTCATCTTTTGATATAGAATTTCTTTTAAATACAATTAGTGGTATGATAAGTTGTTTTTTATTATCAACTAAATAACCATTCTTTTGTATTGCATTCCATCTTTCAGGATTGGAGTACATAAGAGGAACTTTTATGGTTTCATCGTTTTCTATGACAGAAGGTTTAATAACATTATTAAAATAATACATAATAGCCGCATCGATATCCATCAATCCAACTGATACATTTTTTACTTCATCTGTTCCTCTCGACCTTAACGTTCCACGATTAATTGCTTTTCTAGCAGAACGAGGTATTGGTTTTTTACGAGCCATTAAATACTCCTAACTCTTTCTATCTGTATTGAACTCTTTCTAATTAAAAATGTTGTAGCTATAACCGAAAAGTTTTGGTCAAATTGTCCACCAATTAATTGATTTTCATTTATAGAACCAACTTCAAAATATCCATAGTTCCAATCTATCAAATCCCCTATTTCTAAAACCATACTGGCATCAATAAATGCCTGTCTCAAAAATGAGAAAGTAACATTTTGTTGAGAATCTGGTCCAAACTCATCTGTGTTGAAATCGAAATCATCAGCTTCCACTAATGCATTCATCTGAACTCCGTTCTTATACACCTTTTTACCACCAGCCGCTTCACCATACATATTGACAGCTGATTCTTGTAGAGATGGTTTATAAACAACACATTCTTGATTTATTAATCCATCTTTATTTCGTTGTTTATCACCGACTAATTCTCTACTTACTCTAGTAACTAAATTAACATCTCTTTGAGGTAAAAATCTACCAGCCATTTTCTTATCCTATATAAATTGGAATTGGAACTTTATCTAGTTTCTCATTTAAAAACTCAGCTTCATCTTTATCAGCTTCTAACAGAGCTTTTCTACTTGTCTGCTCTAAGGTTTCCCTTAATTCTGCAATAAGACCTTCTTTTTCAGTAGCAGCTTCAGTTCTTAATGTATCCCCATCCAATGTTGTTTCCGCATTAGGTATAGGTAATGAGGCATACTTACTTCTTATAGTACCTAATAATTCTTTACAAAGTGCTAATCCATATTTTTTAATCCATTGTTTACCAACTTCATTAATATCCTTAAATAGCATATTATTAAATGGTGCATTAGAATAATCTGTTATAACTCCGTTTGTTGTTCCTTGTAAAGTACTATCTCTATCTTTTTTAACTAAATACTTAAAATGGAGTTTATAGTCATCTCCCTCAGGATTTGGGAAAATTCTTAATTTATTATTTACTAATTCAAAAGAGTAAGCAGATTTTCTTATTTGATCATTAAATTCTATAGCTTGAACTTTCAGCAAATCAGCATACATCGGCATCATCATAAACTGAACTGCTGGTGAGTTTTTACCCCAACCAAAAGAATCTAACATATTATAAGAACCATCACCTGTACCAGCATAAGGATCAAAATATCTGGTAACAGCAGGAGAAGCTTCATAATGTATCTTTCTAATTTCAATGGAATTACCACTCTCTGAAACATTAGCCCATAATGCATTTAAATCATATTCTTGAGAACCACTTGTAATTGTTATAGAGCCAGTTTTAAAAGAAACAGTTCCACCTACCCCAGCTTCTGTACCATATTGTTCAGCTAATTGTATATTTCTACCTATTGTTGGCGTTAATTTTTTATGTGTTAAATTTGTTTTTGTATCTCCAGAACCTGTTTCTTGTCCTTGTAAAGCTAACATATTATCTTTTATATTAAATTGATTTACCTGCGCTGAATATTCTGTAATAGCTTCTTCATAACAAGCATAAAATGATCCTGTTGGCATTTCTACAGCAACAATAGGATATCCTAATCTCTTAGCTGCCCAATCAGAAAATTTGTCTACTGAATGATTTCCTGAACCAGAAAATTCTGTATCACTATCATAAAACCCATACGGAGTATGTCCAGCTGAAAATGAACTACTGCCTGGCCAAATTGCTTCCATTATTTTCTCCTAAAAAATATATATTTTGTCATTAATAAATATAAGAAGCACAAAAAAAGGGGAGTAAAACTCCCCTTTTTAAGTTATTCAATTGTTTCCAATTAAATTGCGTCAGTATGAGCTATGACAACTTTACCATAAAACTCAGAACGAACCATCTTCTTAGCATAACGAGTCATCACACCTTTACGCGGGGTAAAGTTTTGAGGATCGTATACTAATGGAGTCATAATCATCGGTACATATGGAGCATATACAGCACCAGTTTCAAGGAAATTACTTCCACGGAAACCGACTAAGCATGTATTATCTACCATATAAGGATTCTTATAGACTGTGTAACGGTTATTGATTGAACCAACGGCTTCTATACCCATATTATAGGTTTTAGCAGAAGCATCACCAGTATTAGCAACATATCCGCTGATAGATTCAATTATTGTAGCAGTTTCAGGTGAAACAACAACAAAATTAGCACCACCACGAAGTGTCTTCTGATGAATTGCGTTAGATACGGCTTGGATTTTAATACCCAATGTCTGATACCAAGAAGACTTAGTATAAGCATTAGAAGCACCACTAATCTGTGTCCAAGCTCCTTCGCCTGTTCCAGAACCATCGTACTCAAAACCGACTTTAGCTGACCAATAGTTAGTCTTAGCAGAAGCATGAGCTTTTAACATGTCCAAGATTTCCAAATCGATTTCCATCGCTATGTACTCACTTAGCATTGCTGTAAGTTCAGCTTCAGCATCAACACTATGATAAGCGTTAAGATCCTGAGCAAGTTCAGGAGTCCAGACAGCTTTCAGCTTACGAGTTTTAGCAACAATTGCTTCACTCTTTAACTGAATATCGACTTCAGGAATCTGAAGGTCATCGCCAGTCGCAGGACCAGGTGTAGTGAATGAACTTTGTTCAAAATCACCACGTGAAGTAGCAGTAGGCTGTTTATGGTATTTAATACCAACTCCAGGACCAGCTGCAACCATTACGCCAACTTGAATAAAGAAGCTAGCAGTAGCTGGTGAAGCAAGACTATCAATCGAAGCATACTGTGGATAAGTTGCAGTTACATTAGAACCACTAATTTCAAAAGCTTTAATACCTGCCCAATCTGGGTTAGTAAAAGCTGAAACTGGAACTTGTACTTTTCTAATAGCACCAAGATGAACAGACTGACTCAATGCAGGTTCAAACTCAACATCTTTCCAAGTAGCAGAAGATGAAGCACAAGTTGCTGGACCAACTACGCCTGTATTTAAAAATACAGCAGTTTCTGCATCGTTAATAGAATATCCGAATTTACCACTACCATACAAACCACCAGCTTTAGATTGTGAAGCTGGAGTCATTAAATCAGCAGATGCAGAAGTATTACCAAATATATCTGTATTCTGTAAGTGATTAGCTTGGTTTGCAGAACCATATTTGAAGTCCAAGAAGAAAATCAGACCTGAAGGTAAGTTCATAGGTTGAACACTTACGAACTCTTGAGCTGCTAACTCACCAAAGATTCTACGAACCAATGGTAAAGCAACACCACTCCATTCCTCTTTATTAGAACTAGTGCTTGTTGCAGAAGCTTCTTTAATCAACTGCGTAGCCTGGTTCTCAAGAAGAACAGCCATTCCTGTTTTCTTAGTGGAATCATCAATGTCGTCTAGCAATCCGGTTGGCTCCCATTTGTCAACCAGTTTTCTGGTTTGTTTTAGAAGCTCTTGATGAGGGTTATGACCCGTCATCACATCGCTTAAATTATCAAAATTTGACATTATATGTCTCCCAATTAAATAAGGTTAGCTAACTTCTTAAACCTGTCTCTCAAATCTGAACTTTCAGTTATTACTTCTTTTTCAGGTTTGGTAGACGCTACTGGCTTTGAAGCGCTTCCCTTAGATTCATTAATTTCATTTTTTCTAGCAGAACCAAAAGATTCACCAAGTGTAGAATACACTAACTTGACTTCACGTAGGTTGGCTGCTCTATCGAATTGCTCAACGACTTTCATTTTCTGTTCATTGTTCAAACCATACTTTCTGAAAAGTTTGTTTGTAAACAAAAGTTTAGCATTTAGCAAATTGACTTCATTTAGCTTTCCACGAAGTGTTTCGATTACGGAACGATGTTCGTCAAGATCGGATTTAAGTTCTGCAACTTCATCCTTCTTCTCATCTTCATCTTCTTCCTCAGAAAGAGCCGCAAGAACTTCATCAAGATCTACATCTTCATCAACTTCTTTTTCTTCGCCCTCTTTGAGTTTTCCTTTACCCGGATCTTCTTCATCACCTGAACTAGCGTGGCTAACTTTGTTGTCACCAGCACCAATGCCAGAAGATTTAGACTGTTCTTCGACTTCTTCTTTACTTTCTTCAACTTCTTCAGCTTCGTCAAGTTCAGATTCAAGTTCTTTAATCACAGCTTCTAAATCAAGGTCTTCTTCCATATCATCATCATCTTCTTCTTCAGCTTCCTCTACATCATCTTCTTCTTCATCTTCTTCTTCGGAAACTACAGGTGCATACTTAACACCATCGATTTCGATAATGTCTTCTTCGTTTACACCTTCAGAGTGCTCATCACCTTTATCTTCGTCATCATCATCCATCATATCTCTTTCTTCCATATCTTCATCATCATCAGATGGATCTTCATCAGCATCCATCATATCTCTTTCTTCCATATCTTTTTCATCTTCATCTTCGAGTTCAGTTTGGATTTTCTTAGACAACATGTTTTGTAATCTAGGTGTGAAAGCCTCTTCTAAAGCCATCTTTGCGTTTTCTAATGCTGTTTCACGAACAGCTTTTGCGTCAGCAATTGCTTCTTTTAAG
>VTLG01009146.1_pt1 | contig 10918 bp, 8 predicted proteins | sample 4694571 | NCBI WGS metagenome assembly VTLG01 (sample SAMN12604809, study PRJNA352737) | marine metagenome | biome: ENVO:00000447; feature: ENVO:00000209|ENVO:00000569|ENVO:01000036; material: ENVO:00002151; isolation source: viral sequences binned using virsorter ... | reverse complement strand
GAATTATTAGAGATTAGTGTGGTAAGTGTACCTGCTAATCAAGAGTCATTGTTTAGTATAAGAAAAAGTTTTGATGATAATCAGCAAGATTATGCTGAGTTTATAGAAAAATTTGCAAATAAAGACAACGAAATTAACATTGACACTCGTGAGAAGGATATGGGAATTAAGGTTGGGATAACCGACGTAGTTGCCGATCACTATCATACTTATGAAATAGATGATGGAGGTAATGGAGTAACCACTTATGCTTCGCATAAGATGAACCATTATCATAGAATTGAGGATTATAGGGTTTCAGACGCTGATTATCCTATAGTTCATTCTCACACAATGGTAGTGTCAGCACGGCCTGTAATGGCTGAGCCAATAGAAGAGGAGATTAGCAATATGGATAATATTGATGAAAGACCTTTATCTCCCTCAGAACAAATGGCTTCTCAAGACACTCCAGAAGTTGGAGTTACAGTAGTTGAAGAGATGTCTGAAGAGGATTCTCAAGTTGAGATCAAGGCAGAAGAATCTTCACCAGATATGAATATTGAAGCTACTGCAGAAGAAGACTCTGCTCCGGTAATTGAAGAACCAATCGCCGAAAAGGCAGAGGAAACTTTGGAAGCTTCATCTTCGGATGAGGAATTTTCTGAGGAAGAAATCACTGAGGAATCTGACCCTTATGATCCTATTCCATTTATTAATATGCTCTCTATGGAGACAGCAGACTTAAAGCACGATCAGTGTGTAAAGTATAACGACAGCAGATATAAAATTACTGAAGTTGCAACTGCCGAATCCCCGAATTTCAAATTTTTAGAAATTGACTTAAATGGAAATTCAAGAGATAATATAATAACAGTTGAGGCAGAAAAATTAGCTGCTGTTAACACATGGGATATGGGATCAAACTATGATATTTCTTTAACAAATATATCTAGTCCTTCTCATATGACAGATTCTGATAGAACCGATATTAAAGATAAATACTTTGATATCACAAATATTAGTGAACAAGATGCTTATAGCTTAAAGAATGAAGAACTTGTTAAATCTAATTCTAATTACCAACAAAAACTCAATACACTACTCAACCTAAAAGCAACCCCGACTAATGAATGGGCAGATTCTGATTATAAATATGCCCGATATGTAAATACTATGATTGACGAACTTAAGAAGATTGAACCTAGTCAGGAGAGAGATACTTTGTTATCAATACATGGTGTAAAATATAAATCAAAAAAGGAGAATGATGATATGGCTACTCAACCAGTAGGTGACATTGTCAAAATTGATACTGGGGCATCCGAGACTAAGAGTGAGGAGACGGCAGCAGTCGTTGCTTCTTCGGCTCCAATCGAAGAGGCTCCCCCTGCATCAGCCACCGCCGCAGTCTCAGAGCCGCGAGTGGCAGAACTTGTGCAGAAAACTGGCGAAGCAATTCTTAATGAAGGCGACGCCCAGGATAAGAAACAATCTGAGTACACTCCCAATGAGAGTGAAGCTTTAGCCGAATTGAAGGCCGAAGTTAGTAAGTATAAGGAGCAGATTGCTTCGTATACTCAAAATAAAATGGTCTATCAAGAAAGTAATCGTGCTCAACAGCAGTTTACTCCTGAAGAGATGACTAATGCTTTCTTGCTTTCAAAGGCTCTTAATAAAGCTGACCCGTTTGATACCAAACTTGGTAATCGAATGAAACAGGTAACTTCTGTTGATGCTTTCCTAAGTAATTTCTCAACTAACGTATATGAAGAGATGCAGCAACAGCTTGTAATTGCTCCTATGTTTGAGCGTATTGCAGTTGATGCACGTAATTTCCGCGTACCGGTAGCTGATGAAGATACTAATGGAGATGTGGCACAGTTTGAGTCTGGCACGTTTGCTCAGAGTATTTCTGATTCCACGCGTGTTCCGACTACTCGTCAAAACACTATCTCTGCAGTAACGTTCTCGCCAAATAAATTTATGGCGACTACCCATCTTGCTAAGGATGAGGAAGAGGATACGATTCTTCCACTCCTAGATTTTCTACGTCAGAGTGCAACTCGTCGTTTGGCTCGTGCCATCGATAAGTCGATCTTGCGTGGTGATGGTACTTTGAAGGGCTTTAATGCTGCTCCAAAGAATGCAATTACCGCAGGTTCTGGATACCAATGTGTATTCAAGGGCGCTATGACACTTGCTTACGATATTGCTGGCCTCCGTGAGACTACGGGCGCTATCGGTACTAAAGCACAACCAGCTGATATCGCATCAGCTCGTGGTAAGCTTGGAAAATATGGTCTTCAACTAGGTAATCAGTTGGTCTTTTTGACTTCTGTCGAAGGATACAACTCTCTAGTTCAGGACAGCGACTTCACGACTGTTGATAAGTTCGGACCGAACGCAACGTACCTCACAGGTTCGTTGGGCGCTATTTACGGAATTCCAGTGGTTATCACTGATTTCTTAGATAACGTTGGTGTCGCAGGTAATCAGGTTGGCATGCTTATGTATAAGCCTGGCTTCTTGATCGCTGAACGTCGTGGTATGGAGATTGAAAGTGAATATGAGCCTCGTCAGCAGGTAACTGCAATGTACATGAGCACTCGATTTGACTTCAAGGCTTTGACTACTAATACTAATGCAGCTTTGGATGCGACTAAGTATTCTTACGCAGTTGCAATTCACTCTGCATAAACTAAAATTTAAAATCTTAACTGGTGGGGGGCTTAGCCCCCTGCCCACACAAGGAGAAAAATAGATATGGGTCTACAACGATTTATACATAAAGTTAGCCCTCAGCTAACTCAAGACGCTCAGTTTAAAGCCTATGGTGATATTCCTGAGAATCAACTGACTCCTGGTAGTACAGTAGAACTGTACCCAGGCACGTATTCTAATATTACGTGTGCCAATGGTGTTGGAATTGTAGGAATAGGAAGTCCAACAGACGTAACTGTACCTGGAATTGCGGTATCATCTGGTACTACGGGTAATGTTCATATTACAAATATGACAATTACAGCTGTTTCAAATGCTGTATCCGTAGCAGGTCCTTCTACGGCAGCTAAACTTTTTGTTAAAGATGTTATCTTTAACTTGAGTACTGGCGGTGTGACACCGGTTGCGAATGCTAATACCATTCAGGTAGCAGGTACTGGCGCCGTTACTCTTGAAAATGTTCAGTTCCTAGGACATCAACGCGGTAACTTGAAAGCTCCGTTGGCAACAGCCAATATTATTAATAGTGTGCTTTCTGTTTCAGCTACGGCGGATATGGCTGTTAAGGCAGCTGCAATTCGTTATGTTGGTACCACGATTCGTGGTGCTGGACGTGCTAACGTTCAAGGCGGAACTGCTAAGGCCGATAATATTATCGGTACGTACACCCCATCAGGTGCTACGGTTACAGCAGCTGCTCAACAGTATCGAGGTAAGCTCTAATAGGCACCTAAAATTTATGTCTTTAGACATTACACACTTTAATAGGGGTAGGTGTAAGCATACGCCTACCCCTTTTTACTTAGGAGGAATATAATGTCAAATATTATTGACACTATCTCATCGATGTCTTCGTCGGAGGCTCGTGAGCATTTAAAAGTTAATGGTTATGACGATGGAAGTATTGCAGAAGTAATGGCTGAATGGGAAGAGATTCAAAATAATCCAGCCCCAGCTCCAGCTCCTAAACCAGCTTCTCCACGTAAAACTAACCAACATACTCATAACGATGGAACTACTCATTCTCACCCAAATAGCGGAGAGCATGAACACGACGACGAATAATTGGAGTAAATAATGGCTACTTCTTATGGCGAATATACCTTTGTTACTTTAGCAGAAACCAAGGATTACTTAAGTATTACAAGTACTACTCATGATGCTAGATTATCTAACCTCATTGGCTTTGCTTGTGGGGCTGTGGAAAACTACATTGGTCGTGAAGTTAAAAGTAATGTTTACACTGAAGTATTTGATGGTGGAACACAATCTGTATTTGTGGAGCGACTACCTGTTAATAATGTAAAACAAGTAGCTGAATATGACGGTAATAGATATGCAGATTTAGTTGGTCCTGCTACAGATGGAAATTTTGTTGATCAAAACTGGGATGATTCAAATGTAACAGCTGAAGGAGACGCCAAATTAAAAACAAGAATTAAGAAATTTGGTCAATCTTCAGTACAATTTGATGGTGCTGAAGATTATGTTACTATTACTGATCCCAGTTCCAGTAATCCAAAATTTGATTATGAAACGTCAGATTTTACTATTGAAGGTCAGTTTAGATTAAATCTTTTAAATAATAATAAATGCTTAGTTTCTCAAGTTAAAGACGCTGATAATTTTTATGCGTTAAGATATAATTCTTCTGTAGGATTACAGTTTGATGCTTATAGTGGTGGAACGCAAGTTATGAATGTTGCTCATGGAACCACAACAGGATATGCAGCTAATTCTAATACTTTTATGCATGTAGCAATATCCCGTAGTGGAACACGGCTGAGATTATTTAGAGATGGATCGGAACTCGTCGGAATCACGACCTCTAATTCAATGCCAACAATTGGTACAGATTATAATGTAGAACTTGGTCGTTTGAATTTAACTGCGACAGAAGAAATGACGGGTTATGCAGATGAATTAAGAGTTTCTTTTAATAAAGCACGATATACTGCTGATTTTCCTGCTCCTAAATATCCATTCTCAACTGATAATGATACAACGGTTTTAGTTCATTTTAATGGAACTAATGATTCGACATCTTTCCAAGATGACGCAGTTCGTGATCCTGATTATGTATGGGTGGGGGATAGTGGCAAAATTGAACGCAATGTGACAGGAGCTACAGAGGGACGCCAAACAATTTCAGTAATTGGAATCCCAATGTGGCAGAATTATCCAAGAGCTGTTAAAGTAACTTACAATGGTGGATACGCGGATACTCCGAATGATCTTAAAGTAGCAACTATGGATTATATTAAGATGTTATATAAACAAACTGAAGCAAATCAAAGATATAGTTTACAAGGTGAAAGTGGTGGACAATTTAACTTAGCTGCTTCCGGGTGGCCTCCTCATGTCCGTCGAATCTTAGATATGTATAGGATACCGTTCTAATGGCAGCTCCAAAAAATCTATTAAAAATATTAACAGAATTTCATCCAGGTGGAGGTAAGGTTTATAAAGATGCTCAAATTAAAAAAGCTTGGGATGAAGTTAAGAAAGACGGGTTTAAACCTAATCCTAAAGTTCGAAATATCATAGTAAGAAAATTTTCTGATTATATTTCTCGATTTGAACCTTTTAAAGATGAGCCTGTAAAAGCTAGTGATAAATACGAAAATCCAAAATCTTTACCAGATACAGAAATAGAAATAAATGATTTCATTAAGATCGCTGGGAAAGAAGTAGCACTTGCTATGGAACAGGGTGGAGCTACTACCACTTCCCGTGTAACTGCTGAGATAAAACAACATGCTGGTAAAGGAGGTGCTGCTACAACATTAACTGGAAAAACAGTAGCTGGTGCGAATTTGGAGAGTTTTAAAAAAGAATTTCCTAAGTTAATGAGCCAATCATGGAATGAAGAGTCACAACCCAAACTTCATGCATGGTTAGATGCTAATCCTAATTATAAAAAACAGGTTATACTACAAATTAAACAAAAACTTAGAAACTATATAGTTATTAATTGGGTGGATAAACAACATAAAGGTATGGGAAGACGACCCACTTTTGGAGTTGTTACTAGTGCAGCTAAGAAGTTAGGAATAGATAATCCTACTACATTTAGACAATATATTAGGATAGAACCGAGACCAAGAAAAGGTATTCCAGATGAAGTCAAACAGGTATATAAAAAAGGTGGAAAGTTACGAGCAGATGGATCAGAAATTGAAGCAGGAACTGCGATACCTGTAGAATTAATTTCAAGTTTTTCAATTTCATATAGATTAACTCCCGCAGGGGATGCGGCTTTAGAAAAAAAAGTAGTGGATATTACTAAGAACATATATGATACAATAGGAGTTGCATTTTTACCTCAAGCGGTAGACTTTATTTATAATCAAATTAGATTGGCTCCAAATTCACATGCTCAAATCAAAGAATTATTACAAATGGCTAAAGAATTTAGTGATGAATTTATGGACACCCCTATTCTTATTCAAACCGATGTTGCCAGGAAAAAATTTGGTGGTATTGATTCTAAAGGAACGATGAGAGGAGTTCGTCAATTTGGTAGACCTTCTGATGAACGTAAAGGACAATTCATTTCATCAACTCAATTAAGCGCAATTTTGCAACATAGACTAACTCAAATTATGCCCCGCCGTCCCGAACCTCAACGACCTATTCCTAGATATGTTACAGGAGCTTTAGCACAAAGTTTTCAAGTTATGGCTAATTATAGACTTAACTTAATTACTTATTTTAATAGTCCTCCTGTTTCTGGATATGTTGATCAACTTAACACACGAGGTTGGTTATTGGATAAGGGATTAGTCGAACCTACCATTAGACAAATTACACAAGAACGGTTTGGTAGGAACTTCAAAGTTCAAAGAACTTAACAAAAGTCAAAAAATAAAATTTGCCACATACAAGTGGCTGTGATATACTAATTACAATTAGGAAAATATAATGGCGACGAGTAGACGACGTGACATCGCAAATTTTCTCGTCGGGGAACTCAAGAAAATTGACGGTAATGCTTCTTCTTTTGATAGTAGTTATACCTATCAAGTTAATTTATTCGATAATGTTTTCCGACGTTTGAAATTTCTAGACGAAATTAATGACTTTCCGTCCGTGTATTTACAAGCAGGGACAGAGGACAGAGTCTATCAATCCAAAGGACTTACAACTTCTACTTTGGATCTTATGATTCGTGTATATGTCCATACAGAAGACGCAGTTGAAACACTTGAAAGCACTATGCAAGACATCGAATTTGTCATATATAATATGGATACAGAACAATATGGGATAATGGATGTTCAAGTTGGTTCAATGAGCACAGACGAAGGGTTGCTAGACCCTTACGGAATAGGAGAAGTTGGAGTCACCGTATCATACGATGTGACAGACTAATATAAAAAGGAGCTACCCGAATGGCAACCCAAATTAATTTACAACGTAACAGTGAAGTATTCTATTCGACAGTAGATCTGAACGGAGGAGCAGCGGCTGCTGCCATGTCTGCCGCTAATACTTGGAAAGTAGAAGTTTTAGCTGGCTTCGCCTTCTCTCAAGCATCTGCTACACAGGATATTACAACTCTGGAAAGTGGACTCTCTCCAGATCGAAGTACCCTGAGATTTAACACAGCTGTAAATCCAGTTGAATGGAATTTCCAAACTTATTTAAGACCTACAGGAATTGAAAACCCTGGCCCAGGTAACGCTGCTGGTAATTATACTGGTAATGTTAAGCCACTTTCTGATTGGTTCTTATGGCAAGCACTGGTTTCTAATCAGTCACCTGCTACGGGAGCTACTACAGAAAGGTCTGTATGGGCAACAAATGGTATTCTTCGTACCCGAGAAACAGTTAGACAAGCTAACGTTATGGCTAGTAAATCAAACTTTCCAACGGCTACGGAAAATCATATATACATGAAAACTGATAATGTATTTTATCAAATTGTTAACGCTACCGTTAATGAAGCTGCAGTAGATGCATCCATTGATGGTATTGCCATGACAAGTTGGAGTGGTAATGGTACTAAACTTGTAGAATTAACAAGTACAGTAGCAAGTCCTGCCGCTCATGCTCGTGACCGAGCAGTACTTGTTTTTGGAGGAATCTTAGCAAATGGTACTACTGTTAGTAGTAATGGTAAATCTAATGTTGGCGCAGCTGCCCATATTGCTGGTAAAGCAGAGTTAATCTGTTTTGCTAAATGGGATAAACATATTGTTGGTACTACTGAAACGACTGCTTCATTTATTAAGAATCGTTTAAGTGGTATAGATATTCAATATGTTGCTAACACATTTAGTTTTCCAGTTACCGCTATGAGCTTTAACTACACTAATAATACTACCTATCTAACTCCTGAAGAAATGGCTGCATTGAATACACCAATTGGCCAGTTTACAGGTTCTAAGACTATTACTGGTTCTATCAGTGCATATTTACGTGCTGGCAGTACTACTGATAAAAATAACTCAGCTAGATTTTTAGCTGGACTAGTTACCGATACGAGAACTTCTGTTGCATCGGTTTCTTCAGCTAACTTAATTGTTGGCGGTAATACCGCACCATATGTTAACTTTGGTATGCCTGCGGTTCAATTTAACTTCCCAACTGACACTATTGAAGATGTTATCGGAGTTACCGCTGAATTCTTAGCTCAAGAAAAAGTAAGAGGAACGGGAGATGAGTTATCGATTCTAGTTAAAAAGGGATAATAATCGCCTGAGGGGGCATTGATTAATCTTTAAATTTATCCATATGGGTGTTCACCGTAACGCAGTATCAGGCCTCCCCCTCAGCGTGATACAAAGTTGATAACATGGTGAACACCCTTTTTTTATATCCACTGAGAGGGGAAAAACAAATGAGTAAAATTGCAGGTTTACGTGCACAAGAAACTACTATTGAAGTAGAATATCCAGAAATTGACGGATTTATTGTTTCGTTAATTTATCTAAATCGAGACGACTTAACTAAGATTCGTAATCGAAGTTTAACATATAAATTTAATAAACGTACTCGTCAAAGAGAAGAAGAAATTGATAACGATAAATTTCTTGAAGAATATACTAAAAAAGCTATTAAAGGATGGAAAGGTCTTCATGTAAAAGATCTTCCACAACTTCTTCCAATTGATATGAGTAGTGCTGATCCTAATGAAGAGATTTCTTATAATGAAACTGAAGCGTTAGAATTAATTAAAAACTCTACTGTTTTTGATCAATTTATTACTGATTGTATGCAAGATTATGAGAAGTTTACGATTGAAAATAAGGAACAAGAAATAAAAAACTCGAAGAGTTCCTCGTCTACTTCTTAGACGGGGGATCGGTTGATAAAGAAAAATATTTTCAGATTCATGAGCAAATGGGACTTCCTATTGATGAAGAAGAAATTCCTTTAGATATAAGCGATTTAAGTTATGATTCTCAACAAGCTTTACTTCTTTTTAATATTTTACCAGATAAAGTTGAAGGAATGAATGGAATATGGCTTGGTAAAGAATATGCAGGGTTAGCAGATATCATGGATATTTACGAGATCGATAATCGTAAAGATGTATTAGATTTATTACAAATATGTATTAGAGAAGCTTCTAAAATATATTCTAAACAACGTGAACAAGCTAATAAACAAGCAGAAGCTCAAGCTAAAATGAGGAAATAATATTATGGTTGATATGGTCAGTAGAATAAAATTATTATTCTTGACTCAAGGTGCAAAAGGTGCTGCTAAAGAAACTGAAACAGTTGGTCGTGCTCAAACACGCTTGGGCCAAGCTTCAGCTTCTACAGGTAGACAATTCTCGGCACAAGCCTCTGGCTTGGGTGGACTTGTTGCTGCTTATGCTGGCGCTGCTGCTACCATCTTTGCTGTTACTCAAGCTTTTGCTGCTTTACAACGAGCTGCTCAAGCAGAACAAATTATTCAAGGAACTCGAGCTTTAGCTTTAGAAGTGGGTGCTAGTGGTGATCAAATTTTAGAGAGTATTAAAAGAATTACTAAAGGTCAACTTTCTATGGCGGAAGCTGCTCAATCGGCTAATATTGCTTTATCAGCTGGATTTAGCTCTGAACAGATTGAAAGATTAACTGATGTTTCTTTAAAAGCTTCCCGTGCGCTTGGTCGAAGCTTAACAGATGCTTTTACTCGTTTAACCCGTGGTACTGCTAAGTTAGAACCAGAACTCTTAGATGAATTAGGTATCTTTGTTCGAATTGAGCCAGCAGTTGAAAAATATGCGGCTACTATTGGAAAAACTGCGGCTTCTTTAACTCAATTTGAACGCCGTCAAGCATTTGTTAATGGTGCTATTGAAGAGGGTGAGCGTAAGTTTGGTATTATTAATACTAGTGCAGAAACTACTTTAGAAGCTTTTGAACAACTCTCTGCCACTTTCCAAGATTTAATAAGAGTATTTGGTGGTTTTGCTGCATCAGTTATTACCCCTCTTATTCGGTTTTTCTCAGAAGGTGGTAATGCTATGCTCCTCTTCTTAGGAGTTGGGCGTTTAGTGTTTGGAAAAGCTGGACAACTCTTGGGCGGATTCTCAACGAAAGTAACACAAGATATTGGACGTTTTACAGATAAAATGACAGCAGCTTCTGAAAGAACTAGAGATTTTGGAAGAGCTACCGCTACCGCTCAAGAACAGGCAAAAGGATTAAAACATACATTTGCAGGATTAGGTCCTGTAGGGGGAGCCAGAGCTACAGAAGCTCGACAAGCACGAGGACGCGCTCAAGCAGGTACTCAACTTTCTACTCGGCAAATGCAAGCTGATATTAAAACTTTAAATATGGTAACTAAGGCTGAACAAAAACATCGTCAAGCTTTAGATAGAACAAGTGATGCCTATAAAAGATCTGCTGAGAGAGGAAAGGCTGCTGCTGCAATTGCTGGTACATATAGAACAGCTATTAGAAGTGCAGGAATACAAACTCGGATATTTGCAACATTTGCGAATTTCGCATCTATAGCAGTAAGAGGATTGACTATTGCTATGAGAGGGTTAATGTCAGTATTTAATGTGTTATTTATGGTAGTTGGAGCAGCTCAATTAGTAGGAAGTTTCTTTGATGTAGATATTTTAGGAAGTATTACAGGGTGGTTTAAAGAATTAGGGGCAGAAGCAAGAAAACTTGAAAAAGCTTTTATCGGAGTAATAGATGCAGCTTCAATGGATAGAGGAATAAAAGATACTTTAGCGAAAAGATATTCAAAAAATGAACTT
>VTLG01016042.1_pt1 | contig 10921 bp, 11 predicted proteins | sample 4694571 | NCBI WGS metagenome assembly VTLG01 (sample SAMN12604809, study PRJNA352737) | marine metagenome | biome: ENVO:00000447; feature: ENVO:00000209|ENVO:00000569|ENVO:01000036; material: ENVO:00002151; isolation source: viral sequences binned using virsorter ... | reverse complement strand
ACCTTTATAACCCATTAAGATAACGTTTTCAGTCATATAAGGGTTTTTATAAACAGTATATCTGTTATTAATAGCACCTAATTTTTGAACTCCCATAGCATATTTGTCACTGTCTCCAGCAGAGTCAGCAGCAAATCCTGGGATTGATTCTAAAATTGTAGATACTTTTGGAGAAACTACCATAAAGTTAGCACCACCTCTTAATGTTTTCTGGTGAATGATGTTTGAAACTTTTTGTAATTTAATACCTAAAGTTTGAAACCATGACATTTTTGTATAATACACACCAGCGTCATTAATAGTTGTAGTCATAGTAGGGAATGTTGTACCACCAGTAGTGTGGTTTGAACTCATTACTACGTCTTTTGCAACTGTTGCACTCCATCCTTCAATTGTGTCAGCGTTAGTCATTAACATATCTAGGATTTCTAAATCGATTTCCATTGAAATGTATTCACTTAACATAGAAGTTAATTCTGCTTCAGCGTCAATTGAATGGTAAGCATTAAGGTCTTGAGCGAACTCAGGAGTCCATTGTGCTTTCAATTTACGTGTTTTAGCAGCAACTGTGTCACTTCTTAACTGAACATTAATTTCAGGAATTGACAAAGTAGATACTGCACCTGAAGTAGGAGCTACACGATCTTCAAAGTCTCCTCTATCATCTAAGTTATCAGGTCCTTTTGAGAACAATACATCAAGTGTACCTAAATTATCAGCATCAGAACTTGATATTACAAACTCAATATTACTTCCGTTAATCCTAGTAAATTGTTTGAAAACTTTTAATAGGTTAGCTGGATTACCTGCTGTAAGATCAAATGATTTAACCGCTTCTGGATCATGATCAACTATAGCATCTGTAGATATTTTTATCATAAGAACACCTGAATCAGAACCAGTAGTTGCAAACTGTCCAGCGTGTGAAGCTGAGAATTCAGTATCTCCAAGTAAAATATCTTGGAAATGTGAATCTTGTGATGATACTGCTTGAGCTGCTGTATTATGAATAGATGCTGTGATATATGTGTCATCTGTTGCAATAACACCTTCTCCTATAGCAGCTATTTGTGATGATGTAAGTCCTGTTGAATAGTTATATCGACCAGCACCATAAAGACCTTGGTCAAACGTACTTTCAGTTCTTTTTTGATCATCAGTAGCACCATAAAGGGATTCTCCTAACGTTCTTCCACCTGCAGTAGTTCCATATTGGAAATCTAGGTAGAAAATTAATCCAGCTGGTAAGTTCATTGGTTGAACTGATACTAAATCTTTAGCAACAATTTCACCAAATACTCTTCGTACTAATGGAAGAGCTACACCTGCCCAAGCTTCTGAATTTGCTCCTGCAGTAACAGATTGACCTGTACCCGTAACATTATTTTCATTTACAAGCTGTTTAGCTTGATTTTCTAACAACATTGACATGTTGTTCTTTTCTGTAGAATTTTCAATTCCTTCTAATAAGCCTGATTTTTCCCACTTACCTGCTAATTTAGCTGATTCTTGAGAAAGGGCTTTGTAAGGATTTGAACCTTCTAATAAAGCATTTATATTACTCATTTTATTATTATTTAAAAAAATTATTATTCGTTTATTTTAATGTTTGCTAATTTTTGAAATCTTGAAATCATATTACTAGATTCTGAAATAACTGCTTTGTTTCTAGCATTTGATTGTGTTGTGCCAGAAGTTTTAGAGGCCATTCCTTTAAAATTTTCTTTAATAGATTTTTTAGAAGTTGTTTTTTTATCTTTTGAAATATTAAACGTATCCTTAATAGTTTCATATATTAGCTTAGCTTCTTTAGTGCTTCCTGCTTTATCTAATGTTTCAACAACTCTAAGTTTTTGACCATCATCTAAAGTGTTAGCTTTAAAGATTCTATTAACATACAATAATTTAGAATTTAAAAGATTAACTTCATTTAATTCATTACGTACTTTTGATAAAGCTTTAGAACTTTCATTTAGTTCTTTAGTTAGTTTATTAATAGTAGTTTTTGATTCTTTACACCCATTTGCAGATTCTGCTATAGTGGGAGACATAGAATTTTTAGTGGGTCTTTTTCTTTCCATTTTAGTAGTAGCTGCTTTTTTAGCACTACTTACTCTCATGCCTCTTCGAGCTTTACCTCTTAAAGCACCTGGAGTTGTGTTTACCACAGGTTGAACTTCATCTAGTTCTTCTTTTTCTTCTTCTAAATTATTAATTTCTTCAAGAAGAGTATCTAAGTCAAAATTTTCATCAACTTTCTCTTCTTCGTCGTCTTTAGCTTTTGCTTCGTCGACAATTTCTTCATCACCTTCTTCTAATTCTAGTTCGTTCAGAATTTCTTCCAAATCAATTTCTTCATCCATAGTGTCTTCTTCCATTTCCTTTTCATCTTCATCGTATGTCATCATTTCATCCATATCTTTTTCATCTTCATCATACATGCCCATGCCTTCATCCATGTCTTTTTCATCTTCATCATAGTACGTTTCATCTAAGTCTTCTGATAATTTTGCATTTAACATGTTTTGAAGTTTTGGAGTGAAAGCTTCTTCTAGAGCAGCTTTTGCATTTGCAAGAGCAACTTCACGAACAGCTTTAGCGTCAGCGATAGCTTCTTTTAAAATGTTTCCTTTTGCCATTTTAGTAAATTTGTTTTAGTTTTGTCTCGTTAATAAATTGTACGGGAAATAAGGTTATTAAGAACCTTAATAAGGGGTTATATAATTAATCAGGGACGTCTTATTAGAAAGACCGTATGTTTCTAATATACATATAACAAGAGGTAAAAGACCAAAAAAGGCGCCATAAGGCGCCTTTCTTTTTTTAGCTAATAACTAATTATTTACCATCTGTAAAAAATGATGCTAAAATTACTAATACAACTAATCCTATAAATCCGCCATTTACTAGCATATCTACAAGAGCAGTTAAATTACCAACTACATCAAATCCTAAAACTGAAGTTCCAGTTAATACAAACCATAAAATTGCTAATGGAATAATTCCCATAAAAACACCCGCAAGTCCTTTTACAAAATCATTTACCATATTAAATACATTTTTCATGTCAATATAATTTTTAATTAATACTCAGTTATTAAAACTTAAGGCCAAATCCAAGGCCTAAATTGAAAGTTTCCGCATCATATGCGTAATTGAAAACCGGTGCAACGTAACATCCTTTATGGAATGTAAACATTTTACCTATTCCGAACACCATGCCGTCCGTACTAAAACCGTCAAGATTTACATCAGCAAAATATCCTTTAAAGAAATATTTTACATTAAAATCAAGATCCATGTCTTCTCCAGCTACATGACTAACTGAACCACCTAAAACGATGTTATCAGTTATCGCGTATCCGATTGTTGGGCTTATTGCCCAGTCAGTCCACGCAACATTCGCGATGTCGCCTGTTCCAACATACCAATTACCTTGTGCATTTTGTGCGTTTACTCCAAATGCGAAGAGCAGTCCTAAAGCTAAGCTTAAAAATAATTTTTTCATAATTTTTGTTTTCGTTAATACTAATTTTAATTGTAACAAAGGCAGTTGGACATAACCACCTTATACTTTTATATTTTGATCTCTTTCGAGTTTTTACATTGTGTAACCTTTATTGTTGCATATACATACAACAGAAATATGAAAAAGCCACATATTTTGCGACTTTTTTTATGTTTATGAACAATTAATTGTTCACTACTTTAACATTTACACACACCTGTGTTTTCACAGATAATATCTCTTATTATATTGTTTACGTTTGTGTATTTGTATTCTGGGATTTTAATCTTACCTTCTTGTAAAGATCCCATAGGTTTAACATAGGCACCATGAGTTGAAGGAGTTGAAACAAAGTCCCAACATAATAATTCAAAATCATCTTGTACTTCTACTGTACCTTCTGTTAGGTTTTCTTCTACAGAACCCATTCCACGAGAAGATACACCAACAGTAATTCCATTTCTAAATAACTCCTTAAGGATATTACCTGCAGGAGTTGATAAAATTTCAAATGTTCCATATACATCATTACCATCTATTTTTATTTCTGTTATGTTGTGTGATACGTTTTTTAAATTAATTACTGAACTTTCTGGGTGATCTAATTCACCTGTTGCTCTTCTTTCTTTAACAGGTCCATCAATATAATTTTGTATTTCACGCATTAAAACCTCTTTAGGATAAACCCTTCCATTTTGGTTTTTAGCTTCAGCACGTTGAATTATACCCGATACTACTAAAGGTTTATTTTCTTTAATAGATTGTTCTACTAATTTTTTGTTTACGTTAAAAGGTCTATATTCTGTTAGTAACATAATTTATATTTTTTTTACCATATTTGATAAAAGACTTTTTATATCATTTGTAGTTAAATATCCTTCTTCTTCTAATTCTTTTGATTTTTCTATTACTACATTAAATAAATCTATCCAATCTGCTTTAGTGTCAATTATAGAATCTACCATTTTTTCAATTTTTTCTACATCTTTTGTGTATTCTTCTTCTTGTTCATTTACGGGTTCTGAATAACCCATATATCCTGATTTTGTGTTTTTTCTTTTTCTTTGTTCCTCTACTTCTTTATAACCCATATATGCTTTTTGTTTTTTTCTTTTATTATCACCAAAAGCATTAGGTGATGCATAAGCAGCTCCTGTGCCTGGTGTAAATGAAGCACCTGTACCTGTTATACTTGCTTCATCTAATTCATCTTCATCATTATATAACATAGGTTCCGCATCTTGAATAACTAACTGCACAAATTGAAGTGCTGCTAATAATCTATCACCTGAATAATTTCCTCCACGAACATCTGTTAATTTTCTAACAAATCCATTAGTCATATCGGTTAAGCTATCTTTTTCTTCATCAGATAATTCGTATTCAGATTCTTGTTCATTTAAGTTTTTTTCTTTAGCCATCATTTGTTGAATTGCTCCTCTTTTTAATTCATCATCTTCTAAATCTGGAGTAAATTCTTCGTCCTCAGGAGTTACTGTATCATCTGCAAGATCAATGTATGGTACTAAATCAGCAATCATTTGGGCTGCTCCTTCAGGCATACCTCCTGTTTGGTCAACTATAACTGCTATTGTGTTTAATGTTTTACCTAAATTATTATTACGTATTACATCTTGTAGTTTACCTATATCATCATTACTCATTGATTGGTCAACTACTTTTTTAATATCTACTTCTTTTAAATACTGTTTAAGCTGTTGTTCAGCTTGCCATTTATGTATGTCGAATCTTTTAGTCATGGATTGTTTTTAATTCATTTATAAGTTCATAATAATTTAATAAATTTGTAACATTATCATCATGTACATTTGATTTTTTACAAAGCGGTTTTATCAAATCTTTAGTTTCAATTAATTTTATAGCTACTGCTTTATCTTTAACTTTTTTAGAATAATTAGCTAAGATTTTTTTAACTTTTTTTATTTCTTCATTTACAAAAAGTTTAAGAGAAGGGCTATTAGTAACACTATTGACATATTCTTTTAATAGTATTTTTTGATTTTTCTGTAATGAACTATATTTATCATTAAATTTTTCAAGTAAAACTTTATAAGTAATTAATCTAGTATCTTTGTCTTGATCATTATAATGTTCTAAGATAGCATTACTTTGTATTTTTGACTTTTTACCTGTAATATGTTCTAAAAGAGTTAATTTAGAATCTACTATTGAATTAATGGTAGCTTTTTTATTTTCTAATAAATTATAAATAGAAGCCATTATTTTATAATTTGAAATTTTTGATTTAAAAAAATTGTTTACATTATATGATTCTTTTATTTCTTTAATAAGATTATATTTTTCTTTTCTTAATTGGCTTTTATTTAATTTTTTATGAGCTTCTAATAAAGTTTCAATTAACATTGTTGCTTGACTTTCTTTTTTATATTTTTGAATAGCAAGTGTATGATATATTTTGTATTCTTTTAATAGTTCTGTTTTACTATTGAAATGTTTTTTTAAAAAAGATAAAGACTTTGATTGTTCTCCCGATATAGTATCAGCGGTTAGCTGTCTAGTAAGGAGTTCAAATAATATCCCAGTATTTTTATACTTAGAATGTTTAATTTTCATATTATAATTCGAATTATCTGGATATAAATATATGCTTATTCTTAAGACTTAATATTCTTTTCAGATAAAAGTCCATTTTCTTCAGATTCTTTAAGAATTTTTTTTCTTTTTAATCTTTTTTGTAATGATTTTTTTAAACTTGCTCTTTCTGCTAATCCTATATCTGCTGGTTTATCTGGTTTTTCTGTTTCTAATCCTGTTTTTCCTAATGGATCTCTACTAAGATTTCCCTTATCTGACCCATAATTTTTTGGATCTATTACAGGTCTTCCTGGTTCTTTTTCATTATATCCTGTTGGTACCTGAGCAGGTCCTACTGCTTTATCTCTTTTATTACCATATAAAGAGGCTAAATCATGAGGAGTACCATATGAGACTCCTGATTCTGCAGGATCGTTTCCTTCATTTTCTATTTGAGATATTCTAAATCTTTCCATAGCATCATGTACCATTTGTTCTTTTTCTAAATTATATTCATCAGGAGATAATCCAAATATATTTTCATAAACCCAATCTTTACTAAATACTTTTTTATCTATTAAATCTGCTCCTACAGTAGCTTTAGCTGTATATAAATCTATTTTTTCTTGCTCATATATAATAGAAGGTACAGTTAATTCTAAAGAAAAGTCTACTAAATCTTCATCTGTAAATCCTTGAGAGTATAGATGTACTAAAGCTATTTTAGTTAATTCTGATTCTACAATTCTTTGAATACGTTCAACAGTACGAGCAAACCTTACATCCATACCAGCTAGTGTAGATTTTCCTTCTACCCCTTCATCATATCCTAAAAATGGTTTAGGTATTTTAAGAGCAGCCATCATTTTAGATTTTAGGTATTCAATATCTGTAGTTCCATCATAGTCTAAACCTTTAGTAGTATCAATTCTTGTTGTAGCATCATTACCCCTTATCGGAATAAAGAAATCTTCAGTCATGTTTTGTACATTAAATTTAAGATTATAATCTCCTGTTTGTTGATCTACATAAGGAGTTTTTTTCATTTTATTAGCAGTATCTGCCATAAATTGTTCTACTTGTTCAGCTGGTGTAGAACCAATGTTAACATAAAATACTCTTTTTTCTGGTGCTCTCATTATTCTATGAATTAACATTGCATCTTCCATTAACATTAATTGTTTAAATACTTTACGAGAAGGTTCAAGATAAGAACGTCCATAAGGTAAATAATTTGAATCTGTTAATAATCTAAAATGAGCAACTTCATAATTTTCTAATGTAAATTGATCTCTTCTAATAGTATTAGTAGCACCACTAGCTAATCCATTAGGATCCATAGTAAAACGAGTATAAGAAGGATTATCTGGATCTGTTCCTTCTTCTCTTACTACTTCATATACAGATAAAGGAATAACATTGTATATCCCAAATTTTTCTGATACTTCCATTTTAAGATAAAAATCTCCATATTTACACATACTCCTAATCCATGTAGAAAGATTAAATTCTATATTTAAAACATCATAAAATAAATTTTGTAAAACTTTTCTTACATTTTCATTAGATGAATTAACATTAAGAACATTACCATATTCATTTCTATTTGTAGTTTCATCTGATATAATATCAAGAGCAGCTGCTACAATAGGATCATGATCCATAGCTTCATAATCACTATAAAGCTGCAACCTCATTGATTGATAATTAAGAGTTGGGTTATACTGTAAAGAAGACCCTACAGGTTTATGTAAACGTGTAAATCTATCATATAATGAATTTGTAGCTAGGTTTCCATATTTTTGAATCCTACCAGTGTCCATTATTTTTAATTGTTTTCCTCCAACATTACGAACTATAACATCGGTTGAAAATAATCGTTTTAATCTTGTAAATAAACTAGTGTCTGCCATATTGTTTGTTTCTAATACATATTAATCTAAAAGCCAAGTCAAGTCTTGTTCCCCATAGCCTGTATTTTGTGTCCATCCTGCTTGTTTTTTATTTACTCCTTTATTACTATAAATAATAGGAGTAGTTTTATTCCAATTTTTTAATGCTGCCGTTGTAATATCTACTCCTTGTTGTGCAAATTTAAGTGCTGTATCTCTTACATAACATGCTGTAGCTAAAGACATTATTAAATCATCATTATATCCTGTTTGTGCTTCTGCTCTTCCATTTTTCCAAATAAAAGTACGCATTTCTTCCATAGTTCTTTTTCCTTGAATAATAATTGATTTTTCTCTTAAATAAGCATCTAACTTTCCTATAGTTAAAGGTCTTGTTTTCATTGACATTGTAAATCCAGGTACCATTTTTGTAGTATCTGTTATGTCATATCCTTTAGCTAAAAAAGCATCTGCATTTGTTGCTGCATCTCCTTTAGGAGAATAATATAAATTATTATATCCTTTATCTATTACTACTTGTATAGTATTCCATCCTATATTTGCATTTTCAATTACTAATAAAGCATTATTATACTCTGTTGCAATTGCTACTAACATATGACCAAATTCTTTTGTACCTATTTGTGATTTAAATTCACCTATTTGTTTACATTCTTCAATATCTATAATATGGAATGCGGAATAATCTTGGGAATCTCCTCTAGCTACATCAGCTACTACCATATATTTTCTTGTGTAATCAGGATATTCCCAAATATAAAAATTACCTTGCATACCTCTTTTTTCTACAGGATCTATAGCATAAGTTTGATCATAATAATTTAAAAGATCAGGATTAAAAACTATATTACCTGAAGTAGTAAAATCACAATCACATTCTTGTGCTGCCATTCTTAATCCTAATTCATCATCTTGTTTATTTCTCCAATTTTGATCTCTTTCAGGATGTACTGTCCAAGGTAATTTAATAGGGGTAAAACCATTAGCTCCTTCTTCTGCTTTAATCCACATTCTATGAAAAAAATTACCTGTACCATTAGGAGTAGAAAGTATTATACTTCTACCTCCTGTTGCTAATGTTTGTTGTGATGAACCCCATATTTCTTCTATTCTGTTTTCTTCAATAAAAGCAGCTTCATCTATAATTAATAAAGAAATTGCTTCTGATCTACCAGCATCACTTGCTGCTGATACTGCTTTAATTTGTGAACCATTTTTTAATTTTAAAGCTAATTTATTATTTTCTATAAAACCTAATTTTAACCAAGAGGGTAGATTCTCGTACATAAATTTTACTTTTGTTACTAAGTTTTTAGCAGTATCTTGTTTAGTAGCAACAACTAATATTGATTTATCTTTTTGAAATAACATCATCCATAAAGAAATACCAGCAGATAAAGTAGATATACCTAATTGTCTTGATTTAAGTATTATACTTCTATCATTTTTATTAAGTAAATTTAATACACCTTCTTGAAATTTATATAAATTAAATTGAATACGACCTCTAGTAGGATGTTGAATCCAACAATATTTTTTCATAAAGTATACAGGATTTTGAGCACACTTAACGAATTCTTGTTTTATTATTTGTTTTATATTTTGTTGAGACATATTATTTATTATACATATCTAAAGTATCCTTTATTTTATTAATTCTTTCTTCTGTAGTTCCTGATATTGTAACTACTTTACCAGGCATCCATTTATGCATCCCTAAAATAGAAGATATTTTTTGATGAATAGCTAATCTATAATCTTTATTTGTTTCTCTAATTCCATTATCTTCTATAGGTACAGATAAATCATCTATATGAAATATAATATCATATTCCTTAATAAGATGCCATAAAACACCATTTATATGTTGTTTTTCAGCTTCATCCATTGAGTTAGATAAAGCACAAAATGCCATTACATCTATAATAGTTCTATCAGTTATTATATTTTTTTGCATTAATTCAGCTGCTCTTTCAGCTGCAAATACTAATTGACCTTTTAAAGTACTATCTGTATTTAAAGGAATACCCATTGAATTTAAATATTTACTTCGTTCTGTTCTAAAAGTATAATTTTTAAATTCAGATTCTTTTTTTAATGCATTTACTAGTGTAGTTTTACCTACACTCATTGTTCCACATAAACCTATTTTCATTTTTTAAATAATGATTTTATATATAATATAGCTGTTGTTATTCCTGTACCACCCATCAAAATAGTCCAAATGTTAGGGTGAAAATGTTCTCCACAAATTCCAAAAAAATGTTTTAAAAATTCTATCATTAGAATCTAGCTGTTTTTACTGTTGATCCTGATTGTTTATACCATGGTAATCCTTCTCCTGATTTTTTAATTTCATTCCACATATCATAATCATATATGATACCATTTAAATAATATTCTTTTTTCTTTTGCTGTTCATTAACTAATGCTGGACCTTCCCAATTATGAAGTTTATTTTCTCCATTAATTTCTAAAGTATAAGCAGTTGTTTTAGAACCATCTTCTTCAATTTTAATTAATTTTCTTTTTCTAAACTTTTTTTTACCACCTGTTCTTTTAAAGCCTTCTACTTCTACGTCTCCAAAATCTTTCATAATATTAAAAATTTGCTGTTTCTACGAATTCAGGATATTCTTTTTTTGTTAATATACTTTCAGCTACATATGTACCTTGAGCTCCTGATACTGTTATACCTCGTGCTGATAATGCATCACCTACAAAATAAACATTAGGAAACCTAGTAAGACTTAAATTTTTGTAATTTACTAATGGTTCAGGTGATAAATATTTTACTTCAGGCATATAAATACCCCAATCATCTTTTAATGTTGGAAATACTTTTGTCATATCTTTAATAAAATCTATTATATGACTAGCATGTTTTCCTAAAGCATCAAATAAAGGTATGGTATTATCTACTACAACACATCTAACAAAATCG
>VTLG01013800.1_pt1 | contig 10921 bp, 26 predicted proteins | sample 4694571 | NCBI WGS metagenome assembly VTLG01 (sample SAMN12604809, study PRJNA352737) | marine metagenome | biome: ENVO:00000447; feature: ENVO:00000209|ENVO:00000569|ENVO:01000036; material: ENVO:00002151; isolation source: viral sequences binned using virsorter ... | reverse complement strand
ACAATGGGCATCAATTAACGCATTACATACTCGCGCAATAATCACTGTATGTAAACCGTCAAAAATAGGACGGAAGTGGCCTTGTATGTAAACCGTGCCCCCCTCCCTCTATGGGTGGGGTAATCTATGAATCTTCAGAATTTTTCTATAAGGAGGGTCGTATTATTTTTTTTTTGGAGTTGCTACCACAAAGGTTATATGTCCCTGTGGTGGGGGTAGCGTATGGTATACGCCAAAGAGAAAGGGTGGCCTAAGCAATACATTTTGAATTGTGGTAGGGACAAGATGCGACAGGCTGTGTTTGCGGAGATGCAGGAGTTAGCTAAGGCGGACGAGGTTAGTTTGCAGGAGGAGATATGGGAAGCATTGCTGATACATACGAGAAGAAGGAAGTTATGAGTCATAAGATGTGGTCGGCTTGTATAAAGTTAGATATGATAGAGTGGAAAGAGTTAAATAGAGAAGGGACATATGACCTACATGAGTGACAAGGTTTGGAAGAAGGGACATGTTTGGACCCAGAAACATTTGGAGACGGACATACGGTTAGTAGACGTTAGAAACTTTGCGAAGCGCAAGATGGCGGGCTTGAAAGAAGATGTGCATGACTTGCAGAAGTGGGCGCCTATGAGTGATTCAGATATGAAGGCGTTTTTGACAGGTTATCATGGAGCTATGGATGATTTGCAGAGATGGGCGATGGAGCAGGTGGACGATGGCGAATAGTTTAGATGTATGGGTAGTGTTGTTGGATGAGATAATGGGTCATGTTCAGAAGTTTGTAGATGACAATCCTTTGAAATACAAAGGAAAGGAGTTAAAGGCATATACGACAGGTTTGGGTATGGTGTCTGTATTGTGCAAGAGGATGATAGAGGATGTTATGGGGGAGAAGGGTGACTGATTATTGGAGATGTAAAATTTGCGGTTATCCTATGACGACGAAGAGTTATGAAATGGATGGTGGATATTGTCAGGAGTGTCGTAATGAGTGATTTTTTGACGGCACTTTTGATATGTGCGGCGTTTGTAGGTGGATTTTGGACAGGAGTTGATTGGTATAAGAAGCAGATAATGGGGGAGGATGCAAAAACGCCACGCACCGAGTGAGGTGCATGGGTTAACGTTATGTGGATATGAGTGTACACCCTCGGAATTTGAAGCGATGCAGAGGAGGGGAACTAAATACGTTAGTTGCAAGCGTTGTTTGAATGCGTTAGAGTTACGGGAGTTGATTAAGAATGACGAAATATAAGTTAAAACACAAGGAAGAGGCGATGCAGATATATTTGGAAGGTAATAGTTTCAATGATGTTGCTACGATATTGCAAGAGCGTCACAAGTTTGTGCCGCCGTTGAATAAGAGCACAGTTAGGAAGTGGAGTGATTCGATGGGTTGGCAGGAGTTGATGCAGGATGTCAAGCATGAGGTAAGAGAGGTAGTGAGGGAGCAAGCAGTTAAGAGTCGAGTTAATCGATTGGAGCAGGTAGAGGAGGTACGTGGTGCTTTCTTGGAGAGGATGCGAGAGAAGAGTGGTGTTGACATACGGGGTCACGAGTTTGCTAAGTTGACAGAGATGGCGGAGAAGATGAGTCTTCGTGAGAATGAGAAGCAAGAGTTAGTAGAGACGATTAATGAGTGTATAAGTCAGGCTTTGGAGGAGGTCAAGATGGATGAGAACGTAAAGCAGCAGTTCCTTTTACGTTACATAGAGAAACTTAGGAACGCAAGTAGTTACATATGAAGAGTTGGTTTGAGCATTTAGGGACGACAAAGAGTATGGTTATCAAATACTTGAAGGAGCATCCTCATACGAGGGAGAGTGATGTTGAGTTATTTTACATGATATTGAAGGATTATTATAGGGCGATACCTCATAATAAGAAGAGTAGTATTTACGAGGAGCAATTTATGACGGACTTGTATGTTTTGTTGAAGTATGCGCCAGATAAGGGGACAGTTAGTCGGATGCGTCGTCGTATTCAGAATGACGACCACATGTATCAATCTACAGAGGCAGTTAAGAGGATGCGAGATGAGCTTGAGGATAAGTTCAGGAAGTGGGCGTCGCAATGAAGTGGAGATTTGATTGTTTTGTTTGTGGAAACAGGTGGGAGCGGGACCACAAGAACATAGGAGAGGAGCATTTTATTTACAGTAAGAAGAAAGAGGGTCGGCCTTTGGTAGATTGCTATGAGTGCAAGCAGCATGATATATATACGCCTATAATGGGAGATATGGTGGGCAACCGTGGCTAGGATAGTGCATAGATATATGGGATTAACACAATGGTCATTGTGTGGTCGTTGGTTAGGATATCCTCACAAGCATGAGGTGCCTGATGTGATAGGTACAGATAAGATGCACGAGGTAAATTGCAAAGCTTGTAAGAGTATAGGTGAGACTAAGGGCGTAAAATGAGCAATCAGGTGCAGAGAAACAAGGTTTCGAGACTTTTAAGGACCAGTAATCGAAATAGAAATGCGTTTCGGTGGAGTAGTAATGAGACTAAGGCTCATATTGACATGAAATTTGCGATTTGCAGGAAGTTAAAGGAGTGGGGGCACGAGTTTTACACGGAAGCTATCTTTGATGACACTGGTTTGAGGGCAGATGTGATAGATGCGGACGAGGGAATCATCTATGAGGTGGTAAATACTGAGGATTCGGCTAGTATTTTGCGAAAAGGCCGTCATTATCCGTTAGAAATCAGGGTTGTCAATGCAAATCAGAAGTTTAGTGAGGAGTTACTGCTATGAATTACAACTTTGGCGACGATTTGAAGGATGGAAAGAAGGGTGAACAGGTTATTAGGTTCTTTGTCGAATCGACATTAGGACAAAGATACATTAAGGATAACGATACGAGTGCGTATGACCTTCTTTTTGAAGATGAAGACATTAATTTAGTAACGTATGAGGTAAAGACTGACCTTTGGGAGAAGGATTGGGGTAAAGGAGGGTCAGGAAACATGGCAATAGAGTATAAATGTCGTGGAAAATCCAGTGGTATTGGCGTTACGAAGGCGAAATACTTTGTTTATTACTTAGTAAACGTGTCAGATAAGCAAATTTGGTTAATAGAAACCCAAAAATTGCAGGAATTATTGTTACGAGAGAAGTTTCCGAGCAAAACAGTGGGGGAAACTCACTATGACAGCGATGAAAAGGTAGCAAAATGCTATATGATTCCACGTTTTGAGTATAAAGACGAGTTTGATATCTATTCTTTTGATGGTCAGCGTTGGTTGAGGGAGTTATGATGGCCCAAGAAGGTTATGGCAAATGGCATTATGGATTAGTAGATTTAAAATGTAAAAAATGTAATAAAACATTTAAACCATTAAGTCAGAGTTATGGCTATTTAGATAAAATGGGGTTTTGTATTTGGTGTGCAGGTGAATAATGATTCGTATAGTTAAAGATGGCAAGGTAATTTACGAGACAGATGACTTGTATAAGGCAGGAGATGAAGTATTGTATAATGATTATGATGTTAAAGAGATAGTAGTAAATATTGACCGTGAAATGGTTGAAAAGAAATATGGAAGATTTTGAATTAGACCACAAATCAAAAAGTGCTGCGATAAACTTTGCATACAATATGATGCAAGAGACTCCACAGACGTTAGGTGAGTTTATCAATGAAACATTAGAAAATTACATGGAACAAGAGCCTGGTACGTTCGTACCTCTAGGGGAAATGCACTCAGAATGGGAGAAAACGTTCAATAAAGGCACTCATACAGCCATAATATGTGCTAGAGGACATTTGAAAACGAGTTGGGCTTTGTCTAATTTAGCATATCACATGCTTACAAATCAAAACTTTAGAGCATTATATATTTCAGCAACATTAGAACAGGCGTGGGACAAGTTAGAACAGTTTGAGGAATTGTGTCGCAGGTCTTGGAGGCTTCAAGGAATGATGAAGAAAAAAAGTAGCGATGAGGTTGGAGCTTGGCGTAAAGGTGCTAAGTATTTTAACAATGGAAGTAGGGTTCATGCGGCAAGTATTGGTAAGGCACTTGAGGGTCCACACGTTCATATGATTATTTTGGACGATGTACTTCAGGAGTTTCCGTCTTTATCAGACGAGAATGTAATACATTACATAAAAAGAGTTGTAATGCCAATGAGACTTCCTGATGAAAGAATCTTATTAGTAGGAACTCAGAAGAGAATTAACGATGCGACAGATTGGGTAACAGAGAGTCCGCAGTGGAATGTGGTGCGACATCCTGCGCTTTTAGATGATGAGACTCCGAGGTGGCCAGAGTATTGGACGTTAGAAAGGTTAGAAGAAGAAAAATACACAATGGGAAGCAGAGCTTTCGAGTCTGAGTATATGTTAAATCCATTGGACCCAGAGAGTGCAGTTATACCTTACGAAGTATTGAACAATTGCTTAGACAAAGGGGCAAGTATGGGTTTAGCGCCAGAAGGTTGGGAAACAATCATGGGAGTTGACCTTGCTGTAGGTATGGATACAATGAATGATGAGACAAGTTACACAGTAGTTGCGTATAATCGAGATACAGGGATGCGTCAGTTGCTTTACAACTGGACAGGTAAGATACAGGCTCAAGGCAATGCATGGTTAGATGCACAGTTACTTACATTACGACAATTAAGTGAAAGATTCAAACCATTTAAAATTATAGTAGAGTCTAATGGTTATCAGAGATTGGTAGTACATGCAGCTCAGCAGTTGGAAGGAGTTCCAGTAGAAGGACACAATACTGGTAGGGAAAAGCACAAAGTAGATACAGGAATTCCAGGGATTGCAGTAAGAATGGAACAAGGAAAGTACATAATTCCGTGGGATAAGGCATCAAAAGAAAACTCAAAGCCAGGGATGAGAAAGTTAGTAGATGGGTTAAGTCGGCTTGTTTACGGAAAGAACGGAAGACTAGAAGGACATACTCCAGATAGCGTTATGTCGCTTTGGATGTGCGAATTAGCGATACAAGAAATGGAGAAAAGAAGGTTACATTACGTCCGTTGGGATTTCATGTAATGACACTTTTGTGATTTTCTTTTATATACAAAACATCACTTAACTCTCTAATAACGCTGTAAATGGGGGTATATTCAATGCCACAGGTAAATATAATCCCGTAAATTTATATGCTACCCTTATTTGTTGCTTTTCCATATGGCGAGGTTTGAGCTTTATGGAATTCGAAAAGAGACTAAAGTCAAGATGCAAACTGTAGCAAAGAAACAGGGAGTGTCTGTAGGTCGATTAGTAGAATCTATAATGAATAGATATATCGAAGAACCGAAGACTAAAAAGAGATTATAATGGGGTTATTTGACCGATGGCGAAGCAAGCCTGTTAGAAAGGCAACTGGCATAGATGCATTTCTGGAGGATGCTACAGCAGAGGTTTCTAAGGATGCAAGGACGCCAGTTTATTCAGGAGTGTCTACAGATACGGCATATCGTCAATCTATATTGCCACAGGTAGACCAATTTTATTTAGAACAATTAGCGGACAGGTATTCTCATCTTCGGACGGTAATCACACGCATAGCTTCCCAATCAGTAGCTAAAGGGTGGGAATACCAAGCTATTGGCAATGGCGATGTAGGGCAGAGGAAAATGCTAGAGGCGTTACTTAGGAATCCAACTAACGGTAGCGCTGACATTAATGGTTCTGAATTTTTCAAGGCAATGATAAGACAGTTAGAAGTGTTTGATGACTGTTGGGTAAGTATCGTATATGACCGTATGGCAAGTGAGGATGGCAGTGTATCTGGTAAGATTGTCAAGGAGTTATGGGTAGAGGATGCAAAGCACATGCGGTTTCATGTAGATGAGTTTGGTAGATTTGTAGAGGAAGAGAAGTTTGACCCAGTAACTAGGGAGTTTATGGAAGGCACAGTTAATCCAGAGACGGGTGTAGAATTAGAGTATATGGCTTATTATTATGAGAGTGAGGATGATAAGATACCGTTTGCACGTGATGAGATTATACATTTTAACAAATACAGTGCGAATGCTCGGTTGTATGGGCAGTCGCCAATTATAGGTCTTTCCAAGAAAATCGAAACTGCTTTAGCTATTGAAAATTTCCAAAACAAGATTTATAGATTGGAAAGGCCGCCAAAAGGATTCTTAGATGTTCCAGGCCACGATGAAGAAAGTTTGAATCGGTTAGGGGAATACATTGCAGAGGAAACTCGTCGAAATCCTAACTTTGTCCCTATTCTAAGTAGCAGAGATGGCGGAAACACGGCGAAATTCGTTCCTGTCATGCCTAATATGGACGAATTGATGATGTTACCTTACATGGATAGGATAAATAATGACATTAATGCGTCGTATGGAGTCATGCCATTAGTGGTAGGACAGATGCAAGGAGTGGGTGGATTGAATTCTGAAGGTGAACAGATTACAATATTTGATAGAACAATTAGAGAAACCCAGCAATGTTTGGAAATGGGATTCCTAAAACCATTGTTGAAACTTATGGAAATTGACACATGGAAGATTAGATTTAACGATATAAACGAAAGAGATGAAACAAAATATTTGAACAACATGAACTTGAAGGCTCAGATATTGACCCAGATGCAGAACGTAGGAGTGGAGATGGATTTGGATGATGAAGGAAATTTAGTTCTCCCTCAACAGCCAGAGGTGGTGCGTCAGGATTTTCGAAACAGTTCTCAGGGGTCGCAGGAGGCCGAGGAGCCAAAAGAACAGCAGGATACATGGAAGCGGCAGCCACAGAGTTACGCAGAGTTGTTGCCAGAGAGTTCAGAGAATTAAAACAAGCAAAATCTGTTAACGATTTACAAGAATCTGTAAACGACATGTCTATTATGATAGCTACTAGAATGAAACAGGCGTTAGAAGACGACATAGATGACGCATATCGGCATGGAGTTAGGGCAGCATTTACAGAACCAGGCCTTACAAAAGCAGAACCAACTTTTGATGCAACGGATGATGACTTTCTAAGGACTATGAAAGGAGGAGGAATACTTGCAAAGAACTATCAAACATTTGCATCTGGATTAACTGACGGTTTAAGGGCCGCTATTACGGCTGGAGTTGCTTCGGGTAGCAGCGTACCTATGATAGTAGATACGATGCGGCAAGTGGCCAATGCGTCGACTTTTAAGCTAGTTAGGATAGCAAGGACTGAAATCAATGCAATTTACAATGAAGGCAGACTAAGAGGTTATGCAAAAGGTGAAGAATTATCAGGTAGGCAATACAAGTATAGATTAATTGTTGGTCAAGACACAAGAACATGTGAAGCGCATAAAGATTTAGCACGCAGCATTCCATCAGATGGTTTATACATGAATGATTTAATTTTATTACAAAAAAAAATAGCAGCAAGATATAATCTAAAACTATTAGGTACATCTTTGTTGCACCCAAATCAAAGAACAGTATTAGCGAGGGTAGTATGAGCAGACAATGTAAAAAGTGTTTAAGAGGAGCAATGACAGTCCATATAGCGGCTAACGGATTTTGTGAAGAGTGTGAGACAGAAAGGGCATGGAAGAATGCAGACAGGCAAACGATGCTTCATGCACAAAAAAAGCAACGTATGGATTACTACGAGAAAGCACAGAAATATATAGACAAGAAGTGGAAAAAGAAGTATGGCGATGACGATGTAGATACGGTATTAGGTTACAGATAATGGCATCAGCAGGTCTTCGAATTAAAATGCGCATTGACGATGGCGCTAAAAAAATATTTGAGGAGTTAGGAGTAGATATTGAAAAAGCACTTAATGTTGCAATGATAGATACGGCAGATAAAATGGCTAATGATGCTAATGAAAATTTAGCAGATAGTGTTGGAGTTAATTCTACTTTGTTTGGTAGTGTAATGGTAAGGGACAAACCAATGCGAAAAGAAATCTATACTAAAGTAGACTATGCAGGTTACGTAGAATTTGGAACTGGGCCAGCAAAGAGAAATAAAAAAGGACAAAAAACAGGAGCAAAGAAATATTGGCCTCCAGCATTAGCCGATAAATATGCAAGTAATTATTCAAAGAACGCAGGTAATATGGAGCAATGGAGGAAATTAAAAGGTAAGAAATTTAAAACACATGAGGATTTACGGTTTGCAATTTATAAAAAAGGGACTCAGCCACAAAGATTTATGGCTAAGTCGTTACAAAAGAACAGAGTTACCTTTGCCCGAAAGATAGGCGAGGAATTGTCTCGCCAATCTAACGGTAAGATAGTCAAGCGTTAGCGATTAGTAATCGCCAAACACTTGACGAATGCCTTCGTTCGCTTTCATGCGGTCATGCACACACCACATACAATCGCACAATTCGCCACGAGCTGCTTTAGCATCGCACCAGCGTTGCCCTCTTGCAGACTTACGAATTTTAATAATCCGACCCATTAGTTTTCACCTCCTTTGTTTTTGTTACGGCTTATTTTTTCTATTACAAACAGTTCTTGCATTCTTGCTCTTTTCTTCCATGGTATTTTTGTAACAGGCATTCCTTTGTCAGGTGTATAGGTGTCCCATACTTTGTTTCCTTTTACTACCATGTAATGATTACCTGCAACAACAAGATACCATGTCTTACCACGTTTACCATGTGTTGCTCTAACCCATTGTCTAAAGGTTTGATTAGCTCCATGATTATCAGAGCGATACATTTTGTAACCATATCGTTTCAATGCTCTACGCATCTGACCATTAGACATTCCTTTGATTTGGGTTTCCTTCTTTGCAGGAATAAACTTCTCTCTTTCACCAGTCCACCAATTCAAACGCCATCTTCCTCTACCTTCTAAATTCTTGTTTACTTCTTTTAGTAAGTCCTTTTCTACAATGTCATATCGCTTACCAGTAAGAACAGTCAATGCAGTTGGCCCACAATATGATGAACCACTGGCACGTCTACTCCTTTGTCCTTTCTTATTGCGAATCACTTCAACCACCTGTCTATTGGTATCCATGTATTCTTTCCTCTAAGTACTTGATAGATAGTATCAGTCCTTCGACACGGTCCAGTCCATCTGGTTGCAACAAAACCATTTTTACCAATTCGCATTGAACCATCTTTGTTGTAGATAGTTTCTCTAGTTGCTATTCGTGCGTAGTTCATTTGACCCTTTTTAGGCCCACGCATATACATTACTACTGACTTGACTTTTCCAAATTGCCAAGCGTAATTAGGCTTGCGATAGTAGACGAACTTGCCTACTAGTTCTGTGTGTGTATGACTCTTTGCCATAACTACCTAAAGGCGGGTGCATATAAACCTTTACGGTCTAAAATATACGGAGTTTTGATTTCCTTTAAATATAACATGCTATAATTTGGGTTGTGGCAGACGAAAATGACACTGGTTGGAAAATCTACCGACCAGAGTGGTATAATGATAGAGTAATGGAGACTTATATTTCTTCTCCTATCGTCGACAAACAGAACGATATGATACCTACTGAGACTATCAAAGAGGCCATGGATTTTTACATGCGTTACGGCGTATATTCATATCGTCACGAAGAGATGCCGATTGGTTTGCCATTAGCTTACAAAATTAAAAACGGTAAGGTTAAAATTAGAGTAGGAATTCACAATAAAATCAAAATGCACGACAAAGTCTGGAAAGAGATAGGAGATTACGGACCGTCGGGTGCAAGTAGTATTCGAGGCGAAGCCACAGACCAAGAGAAAGTATGTCATTCAGAAAACGACTGCCACAATCGTATCAATGAACTTTCTCTTTGGTCTATTTCTTGGGTTGGTGATAATCCAGCCAACCCTGAAGCCAAAGTTACAGAGGTTGCAATGGCTAAATCTAAAAGTGTTCAAATAACATTAGATGAAGTAGAAGCAATGGTTGAAAAGATAATAGAGCGAAAAAACGGACAATATTGTTTATACGCTAAAAAGAACCGAAAGCTTCTGGGCTGCCATGATACCAAGGAAGGAGCTATAAGGCAGGAAAGGGCCATACAAGCCAGAAGATTTGGCAAATCAGATACGTTAAATGACATACTTACAAAGATAGAAAAATACAAAATTCCAAAAGGAGTAAAAAACGAAGCAATTACAGGTAGAGAACTTCGTAAGAAACACGGATACGGTGGAGGTAAGGTTACTAAAGCCATTAACAATCATTTAATTAATAAAAAATATGTGTCTTACAAAATGGCAATGGCCATTCATAAGTATTATCGTCGACATGAGAAGGTAGACCCGCAAGGTAAAAACTTCGATAATAAGAAAAGACCTAGTAAAGGTTTGATAATGTGGAAAATGATGGGTGGAGATGCAGGTCACAGTTGGAGTAAGAGTTTAGAAACTAAAGTAAAGTCGTTAGATAAAGCAGAATGTCCGTGCGTAATAAAGACAGAACGCTTACAGAAGTCAAATAATTACTTAGATGACATAATGCGTATGATAAAGTTTGGAACATTTATCAAAAAAAAACCTGAAAACGACAAAGACAAACCAGAATCAAGAGACCGAGGGTCAACACCTCCTGGAACGTGGTTTGATAATTGTCGATTAAATGCACGTAAAATTTCAGGCACTTACGACGAATTTGCAGGAAAACGTCGGCGAATACGTGATGAACGTGCGTGGTGTGCAGAGTTGTGGCACAATCCTGGCCGTTATTCTCAAACATATAACAAACCAGATGGGACAAAAGGAAGAACTGATGGTTTCAAATTAAGGACTGCAATAGGCAAACCAACTTTTAAACCTTAAAGGTTAATATACGGAGTTTAAGTTTTCTTTATATACTAAACTCATTAGGTAGGTTTTCATATGAGCAAATGTACTTGTGGAGATTCACACGATGCTCCTGCTGACGAAGAAGTCGTAGAGGCAGAAAAGAGTGAAGCTCTCGATGAACCGATAGCAGAACTTGATAAGCACGAAGAGCTTTACAAGGATATGGAAGCTA
>VTLG01010260.1_pt1 | contig 10923 bp, 13 predicted proteins | sample 4694571 | NCBI WGS metagenome assembly VTLG01 (sample SAMN12604809, study PRJNA352737) | marine metagenome | biome: ENVO:00000447; feature: ENVO:00000209|ENVO:00000569|ENVO:01000036; material: ENVO:00002151; isolation source: viral sequences binned using virsorter ... | reverse complement strand
ACTATTTAAAGTACTTGGATTTGCAAATGGAGGTAGTCCGCCAGTAAACAAACCATCAATAGTAGGAGAAAGAGGACCAGAATTATTTACCCCAGGTGTATCTGGAACGATAACTCCAAACCATGAATTAGGGGGTTCGACAAATATAGTTGTAAATGTAGACGCTTCTGGTTCTTCTGTTGAAGGCGATGCAGAGCAGGGAAGAGAATTAGGTCGAATGATTTCAGTTGCTATACAATCTGAATTAGTTAAGCAGAAAAGACCTGGAGGCATACTCGCATAATGGCTACGTTTCCCTCGATCAAGCCTGTTTATGGGCAACAAAAGAGATCAGCACCATTAACCAGAACAGTTCGTTTTGCTGATGGTTACGAACATAGAATATTGTTTGGACTCGCAGAGCATCAAAATCCAAAAGTATATAACTTTACATTTGAAGTTTCTGAAACGCAAGCAGACGAAATAGAAACCTTCCTTGATGCCCGTGCAAACGATAGTGCCAGCTTTGACTTTGAAGCACCAGGTCAAACTGCATCACAAAAATTTGTTTGCGAAACTTGGTCGAAATCTATACCATTCAACAATAGAGCAACGATCCAAACAACATTTAGAGAAGTATTTGAACCATGAGCACAGCCCCAATAATTACTGATTTACAAAAAGTAAATCCCTCTGCAATTATTGAATTATTCACTCTCGAAACCGATGCCACTCTGCATGGATCGACCACAACCTACCGCTTTCACAATGGCACAAGCCTGAACGCAAACGGAGATATTGTCTGGGCTGGCAATCAATATTTAAAAATGCCAATAACTGCTGAAGGTTTTGCATTTACAAAAGGACAGTTACCTCGCCCAACCCTCACAGTAAGTAACGCACTCGGAACTATCACAGCAATCCTGCTGAACGTAAACCAAGTAACAACAGGTAATGACCTCACAGGAGCTACTGTTACTAGAATCAGAACTTTGGCTCGTTATATTGATGCTGTAAATTTTCCCACTACTACTACCAGCACAACAACAACTGAAACTATTGCTGATCCTGCTGATGCCGAATCTGTGACCTACACAGTAACAGTAGTTAATGTCGGTGGATCTAATATTTTTGCTATTAATGGAAGTAATTATCCTGTTTTGACAATGAAGAGAGGTTCTACTTATATTTTCGACCAATCAGATTCTTCAAATAGTGGACACCCTTTAGCAATAAAATCTGACGCTGGAGGAGCACAGACAACAACTGTATCTGGAACTGCTGGTAACTCAGGAGCTACAGTAACTTATCAGCCAGCTTACCCTTCTGCTCCAAATGATTTGCGATATTACTGCACAGTTCATGGCAATGGAATGGGTAATACGATCACGATGAATGATCCAAGTACAACGACTCAAGATACAACCACAACTACATCGCAACAAGTAAATCCATTAGGAACACCAGATCCTACAGCAGAGTTCCCCAAAGAAATTTACAAAATTGATAGAAAATCAGCAGAAAATAGAGAAGTAGTTACTTTTGAATTAGCAGCAGTATTTGATCTGGCAGGAATAAGAGCACCAAAACGTCAATGTACCAGAACAGAGTTCCCTTCTATTGGTACGTTTATCGCATGAATTGGCAAGAAGAAGCTCTTAATCACGCAAAGATTGAAGATCCAAAGGAGTGCGTGGGTCTTTTATTAAATATTCGAGGAAAAGAAAAGTATTTTCCCTGCCGTAATTTATCAATGACAGCACATCAATGTTTCATCATTGATCCAGAAGATTATGTTAAAGCAGATAACACAGGAGAAATAAAAGCAATAGTTCATAGCCACCCTGTAACTCCACCTTTTCCAAGCGAAGCGGATAAATTAGGTTGCGAACAAAGTAAACTACCCTGGCATATAGTCAATCCAAAAACTGAACAGTGGGGTTACTATGAACCTTGCGGATATAAACCACCCCTAAAAGGTAGACCCTGGGTTTGGGGAGTAACAGATTGCTGGTCTTTGGTCCGTGATTTTTACAAAGAAGAAAAAGGAATAGAATTATTAGACTATGAACGACCTGTTACCCCACAGGAGTTTAATGACGTACCATTATTTGAAAGGTATGCCGAAAGAACAGGCTTTAAAGAGTTAGACCCAAATGAGACACTTAAGAATGGCGATATTCTACTGATGAGCATAATGTATAACACCCTCAACCATGTAGCAATTTTTTTAGATGGAGATGTTTTACACCATTTAACCGATAGACTATCTTGTAAAGAGCCATATTCTGCGTGGCTGCAAAAATGCACAGGCAAGAGGTATCGTTATGATGCGTAAAATCAAACTTTACGGAGACTTAGCAGAATTTGTAGGTCACAAAGAATTTGAAGTAAAAGCAGAGACTTTATCAAGAGCAGTAAGTTTTCTTATAAATAATTTCCCTGGAATCGAAAAATATATGAATCCTAAATATTATCAAGTAAAAGTTGGTAATTATGCAATAAGCGAAGATGAAATATACCACCCAATAGGAGAACAGGACATACACTTTGTTCCTGTGATTAGTGGTGCTGGTAGAGGATTAGGAAAAGTGTTACTCGGTGCAGCATTAATTGGTTTAGCAATAGCAGCCCCAGGTGCAGGATTTGCTTTCGGTAAAGGAGGTATTGGTTTTATAGCTACAGGTGCAGCCCCTAGTGCTTTTATGGCAGGAGTAGGAAATTTAGGTATAGCATTACTCCTTACTGGAGTGTCTGAAATGCTTACCCCATTACCGAAAAAAAGAGACTTTAATAACGAAGAAGATCCACGATTATCTTACAATTTTTCTGGAACGCAGAACACCTCAAGGGCTGGAACTCCCGTTCCAATATGTTACGGAGAAATCATAACTGGATCGGTGGTCATCAGTGGTGCAGTTGATACGCAACAGGTACAAGCATGACGAATAAAATTATACGAGGATCTGGAGGAGGAGGATCTCCACCACCACCACCGCAACCGACAAGAACTCCTGATACGTTACATAGCAGACAGTTTGCTACTTTCCTTGATCTTATTTCTGAGGGAGAGATAGAAGGTTTTGCTTCAGCATCAAAAGAAGGACTTACAAAAGGAACAACTGCATATAATAATGCTGCGTTAAAAGATGTATTTTTAAATGATACTCCTGTTTTAAAATCTACAGCTACGTCTGCTTCTCCAGCTACAACTGATTTCAACTTCCAAGATGTAACTTTTAATCCTCGTTTTGGTACGTCAGATCAGACAAAAGTTACAGGTATCGAAAGCAGTTCTTCCGTCACAGCAGTAGGAGTAACTGTAACTGCCTCCACTCCAGTAACAAGACAGATAACAAACTCAAACGTAGACGCTGTAAATGTAACTATAACTTTTCCTCAACTTCAGAAAGCAACAGATCAAGGAGATTTACTTGGATCGTCTGTATCTCTAAAAGTATCAGTGCAATACAATTCTGGTGGTTATACAGATGTCATAAATGACACAATTACAGGTAGAACTGCTGATGCGTACCAGCGAGATTACAGAGTAAATCTTACTGGATCGTTTCCAGTGGACATCAGAGTTACAAGAGTCACAGCAGACAGCACAACTTCTAGTCTTGTAGATGCGTTTCAGTGGACAAGTCTTGGCGAAATAATTGATGATTCATCAACTTACGCTAACAGTGCTTACACTGCTGTACGTCTGGATTCAATGCAGTTTCAATCCATACCTACAAGAAAATACAGAATCAGAGGAATAAAGGTAAGAATCCCAGGTGCAGGAGCTAGTGCATCGGGAACTCCAACTGTCGATAGTACAACTGGCCGCATAATTTATCCAGACGGCTATATATTCAATGGAACACTTTCGGCAGCAGTATGGACATCATGTCCCGCAATGATTCTGCTTGATCTTCTTACAGACACTAGATATGGATTTGGAGATCACATAACAGACAGCAGCTTGGATTTATTTTCATTCGTAACTGCTAGTAAATTTGCAAATACGTTGGTATCAGATGGATCTGGAGGACAGGAAGCAAGATTTAGCTGCAACGTAAATATCCAGACAAGTGGAGAAGCATTTGATTTGATAAATGAACTGGCTGGAGTTATGCGATGTATGCCTATCTGGTCTGCTGGATCGGTAACACTTACACAGGACAGTCCAACAGATGCAAGTTATTTATTTAACCTATCTAACGTAGGCGAAGGTGGTTTCAGTTATTCAGGCAGTAGTTTAAAAACTAGACATAGTGTTGTAGCTGTTTCTTACTTCAATATGGACAGTAAAGAGATAGATTTTGAGGTCTATGAAGATTCTGATTTGATAGCGAAGATAGGCACAGTGATTAAACAAGTGAAAGCATTTGCGTGTACCAGCCGTGGGCAAGCTCGAAGATTGGCAAAAGCAATCGTTTTCTCGGAAAATAATGAGTCTGAGGTAGTTACATTTACAACATCAATAGATTCTGGTGTAGTGGTTCGACCTGGTGCAGTAATCGAGATAGCAGATCCCGTAAGATCAGGAGTACGAAGAGGTGGAAGAGTAAATACAGCAACAACGACCCAAATAACTGTAGATGATTCTGCTGCAACCGATTTGCCTACAACAAACAGTCCAACATTAAGCGTTATCCTGCCTGATGGAACAGTAGAAACAAGATCAATTTCCAGTGTATCTGGTGCAGTGGTCACAGTATCTTCTGCTTTTTCTCAAACTCCCAATGCAAACACTATCTGGCTCATACAAGATGACACAGTTGATGCTCAAAAATTCAGAGTAATAACTGTTGAAGAACAGGAAGGTTTAGTTTATGCAATTACAGCTTTATCTTATGTAAATGAAAAATACGCATTTATCGAAGATGATGCAACTTTACCAACAAGAACAGTATCAATACTGAATCTTCCGAAAGATCCACCAAATGCTTTACAAGCTGAAGAAAAAATTGTTGAAATAAATAATCAGGCAGTATCTAAACTTATCGTCAGTTGGCAACCTATTGTCGGTGTTACGCAGTATCAGGTCAATTACAGATTTAATAATGGTAACTTTATTTCTACAACAGTTTCTTCTCCTGACTTTGAGATATTCAATACTGATATTGGAACGTATGAATTTCAAGTATTTAGTTACAATGCTGCATTACAGACAAGTGCAACTTCTGCTGATTTAACATTTAATGCGGTTGGTAAGACTGCATTACCAGCAAATGTTACTGGATTATCAGCCGAACCAATAAATGAAAAATTAGTAAGATTACGTTGGAATTTATCAACAGATTTAGATGTTACTCATGGAGGTAGGGTATATGTTAGACATTCAACTCTAACCGATGGTAATGGTACATTTTCTAATTCTGTCGATTTGATACAGGCATTAGCTGGTAATACAACATCTGCTGAAGTTCCATATCTTGAAGGAGAATATATTTTAAAATTTAGAGATGATGGCGGTAGATTCTGTGCTGGAGAAACAAGTGTAATATTAGATTTACCTGATAATTTAGCTCCACTTTTAACACAGACAAGAAGAGAAGATACTGATAGTCCTAAATTCCAGGGAACAAAAACTAATGTTGCTTTTGATGCAACTACAGATACTTTAAACTTAGTTGGTGGCGGTAATTTTGATGATATTACAGATTTTGATGCTGTTGGTTCGTTAGATGATTTTGGTGGAATATTACCAGAAGGTACTTATGACTTTGGTGGAGCAGCAGGAAGTACAACATTAGATTTAGGTGGTGTATTTAGTCTTGATCTAAAACGTCACTTCCTGACAGAAGCATTTTATCCTTCAGATTTATTTGATTCGAGAGGATTAATTGATGATATTACAGATTTTGATGGAGCTACAGCAACAGAAGTTAATGCTGAGATGTTAGTAAGGGTCACACAGGACAATCCATCTGGATCTCCTACTTATACTGATTTTCAAACCTTTGCCAACGGAACTTATAAGGGTAGAGGATTTCAATTTAGAGCAAAACTTACAAGTAATGATACTGCACAGGATATAAAGGTTTCTCAGTTAGGTTATACAGCATCTTTACAGAGAAGAACAGAACAAGGTAATTTAACAGCAAGCGGAGCAGGAGCTAAAGCTATTACGTTTACTCATCAGTTCTTTACTGGAACTTCAGCATTATTAGGAGCAAATTCAAACTTACCTTCTATCGGTATCAATGCTCAGAATATGGTATCTGGAGATTACTTTGAAGTGTCTAGTGTATCTGGAACGGGTTTTACTGTTCACTTTAAAAATTCATCAAATGCTTCGATTGATAGAAATTTTACATATCAGGCTGTCGGATTTGGTAAAGCAGGGTAGAATAAACACAATGTTAGTTAATTAAATGGCAGAACACGATTTTATAATTGATAACGGAACGGGTAGTGCAGTTCGTACTGACCTAAATAATTTATTTCAAGCTATTGCGTCTAATAATAGTAAATCTGGTGCGTTGACAACTAACTATGCGTACCAATGGCACGTTGATACATCTGATGGAAATTTAAAGATAAGAAATGCAGCAAATAATGGATATGTAACTATAGGTGCGGTTGCAAGTACAAATTTAGGATTGATGCCTCAAGCTGGAGGAACTTTTACTGGAAAGATAATTCATAACTATACATCTAGTTTAAATATTCCATCTGGTACAACAGCCCAGAGAGATGGAAGCCCTGCTGTTGGTATGTTTAGGCATAACTCAACATTAAATCAGTTTGAAGGCTATAACAATGGTGCTTGGGGTGCGATAGGTGGAGGTGCTGGAGCTACTGGAGGAGGAACTGATGAAGTATTTTTTGAATCAGACACTAACGTAACAACAAACTATACAATTACGTCTGGAAAAAATGCACATACAGTAAGCCCTGTTATAAATAGTGGAGTTACTGTGACTGTGCCTTCTGGCAGTTTATTTGTTATTCTTTAATTATGGCTTTAAACATTAACGGCACTACTGGTATTTCTGGGGTTGATGCTAGTGTTTCCGCCCCTGCTGTAACTGGGACAGATTCTAATACTGGTATATCGTTTCCCTCTGCTGACACTATCAAGTTTTCAACTGGTGGTGTTGAAAGAATGTCAATTACAAATAGCGGTGTAACTGGTACTGGTGTTGGCGGTAAAGTTGTGGGATTTGGTCTTGCAACTTCTACTACTGTAGATCAATATGGAAATAAAGACACTTACACCCTTGTAGGACCACAACTTACTTATACAGGTTCAAGTGCAAGTAATAAACTTCTTTTACTTCATAACCATCACATGTTAATTGAAGATGCAAGTTTTTGGTTTATGGCATTATTTCGTGATGGAACGGGTGGTACTAAAGTACATGAAAAAAGATGGTATTCTCAAGATAGCCAATGGATAGGACATACAGGAATAAATCAGGTTTTACTTGATATTCCAGATACTAGCTCTCACACTTATCAATTTGCAATTTATAGGACAAGTAATACTAATAGATTAAATTATAACTATAATAATGGTCAAACAGTAGCATCAGAAAATTTCACACAAATAATAGCTTTGGAGATAGAACCATGAGAGCTATTATTGAAACAGTGGAAAAACTTTATCCAACAGTCACAAGTTTTGGGATTGACGGAGAGGTTTATAAAGGCTTTGATAAAGATGGTAAAGAAGTAACTATTGATAAAACAGCAGTTGATACGGAACATGCAAAAAGTAATTATATAGATGCAAGAGTAGGTCTGTACCCAAGTTTAAAAGATTTTGCAGATGCAATGTATTGGAATAGTAAAGGAGATTCGACTAAACTAGAAGCATATTACGCTGCCTGTGAAAAGGTAAAAACTGACAATCCAAAGCCTAGTTAACCATGACAGCAAAGATTAAACTAAACGCAGCATCAGGTGGTGGGTCTTTCAGCTTACAAGCACCCTCTTCTTCTGCTAATAACAGAGTTTTTACATTACCTGATCTCGCAGATGCAACACTTTTAACAACAAATACAGCCACAGGAAAAGTAATAAATTATGCTCAAAAGTTTGAAACTGCTGTGGTTTCTCACGATATACAAGCAAGTCAAGTAACTAATGATTTAATTTTTTTAGACTACACAGCAGCTAGTAGCAGTAATAAATTATTAATAATGGCTTCTTTATGTGTAACTGTACAAAATGGTGCTAATGGTAAATTATTTGGATATTTGTATATAGGTGGATCTGTAAGTGCTGCAATAGGGGATGCTGCAAGTAATAGATTAAGAGTTAGTTTTCAAAATCAAAATTTTAATGACGTTAACATGAGTCCAGCCTCACATAATTATTTGTTAAGTAGCCCTGCAACAAGTTCAACTAGATATTCATACAAATTTAGTCATACAGATGTAAGTGGAGATGGTTACAAGGGCATAATTTTAAACAAACCTCATGGAGATACTGATAACAATACTTTTGGTCGCAGTACTTCATCAATAACTATATTGGAGTTTGCACCATGACCTTAGATATATATGCAATTAAAAAAGCATATCCTTCTGTCAAGTTTATAGATGAAGGTAATTCAGTAATTCAAGATGAGTCAGGTAATACTGTCGCTGTTGAGCAATCAAAAATTGACGCTGCAAGAGTTACGCTAGACGCTGAAGCTGCTGCTGTTAAGTACAAAACCGATAGAACAACTGATGGTTCTACAACTTACGCTTCTTTTGGAGATCAACTTGATATGTTGTATGCCGATATGCTTGCTGGTAAACTAGATACAACTGGAACGTGGGCAACCCACATAAAAGCGGTTAAAGACGCTAACCCAAAACCTAGTTAATTATGTCAGAGATTAAGGTAAATTCGATAAAAGGTGTAAGTGCAAGCTCGGCTGCTATTACTGTTGATAATTCTTCTGGGTCGGCTTCAGCAAACCTTACAACTGTTAATTCAGTTGTAATGCCTAATGGTGGATTTTTAAGTAATAAAAATTTGATTCAAAACGGAGCATTTCAAATAGCCCAAAGAGGTGTGTCATCTACATCCGAAGGTTTCAAAACTGTTGATAGATTTGACACAGAACAAGGTGGAGTAGATGAGGGACCAACACGAGAACAAGCAGATGTTGCTGCTGGAACTACACCATATACTTTAGGTTTTAGAAAATGTTTTAAAATAACTAACGGAAATCAAACAGGTGGTGCAGGAAGTAGTGATCGCTTACTTCTTTCAACAAAATTAGAAGCACAAGATATTGCAAATAGTGGTTGGAATTATCTATCTACATCTAGCTATATAACTTTATCTTTTTGGGTAAAGTCAAGTGTTGCACAAAATTTTTATTTCCGAGTACAGGCAACAGATGGTACAACCTATTCTTATGTTATGGAGACAGGTTCATTAAGTGCAGATACTTGGACTAAAATAACTAAAACAATTCCTGGAAATTCTAATCTAACTTTTAACAATGATAATGGAGAAGGATTGCTTATAAGATGGGCATTGTTTAGAGGAACTGCTAACACAGGAACAAGACCTTTAAATGCGTGGGCAGCTTATGATGGTTCAACAAGATACCCAGATGTAACTTCAACATGGTACACAACAAATGATGCGACATTTGAAATTACAGGAGTTCAATTAGAAGTAGGCAGCGTGGCAACAGATTTTGAGCATAGGTCATTTGCACAGGAGCTTCTTTTATGTCAGAGATATTGTCAAAAACTTGGAGCATCTGAAGGAACTTATGATGCTATGGGAACTGGAGCAGCTTTCTCTAGTACTGTTTCTTTTATTCCATATTCTTTAAAAGTTGCAATGAGATCAACACCAAGTTTTACTTTACTTGGAGCAGAATCAGATTTTAAATATACAAGAAGTACAGGAGAACACACACCTGATAGTATTACCTTTGACCAAGGAGGTAATAATATGTGTGCATTAAGACTTCAAGGTTCATCTAAAACTGTTGATGCGGCTGTTAGACTTTATAACACGAATACTACTGGCGGTTATCTTTTTACTGCGGAGCTTTAATCATGGCAAAAGAATACAAATTAAATCATTTAGATATGTCTGGAAATCAATCATCAGTTATAAAAGTTGATACTATGACTTACATTCCATTTGACGAAGCAAACAGCGATTACCAAGCCTATCTATTGTGGGTTTCTGAGGGAAATACAGCCGACCCTGCTGATTAATTAACCTTATCTTGCATCTGCCTTGTCATTATCCCCATAGTGACGTAGAGAGGAGATAGGGCTACAATAAGCAGTAATACGACTACAGACATTAATGCTGTAGCTCTTGCTATCTGTTCTTTTATCATGTTTCAAAAAATAGCGAATATTCTTTCTATAGTTTCCTTCGTATTGGTGTCATCTGTCATCGGTGGAGGGTACTTTGGTTATAAATATGTAACATCAGAACAATTCCAGAACAAAATGATGAATAAAGTTCTTGGAGGAGTTAGTGGCATGATGCCAAAAGTATTAGAAAAAGAATTACCTGATGTTACAGGAGAATCATTACCAATACCAAAAGGACTAGGAATATAATGGGATCTTTAACACCACCTAGCAGAGTTTCCTGCTGGAATTACAAAATAGCTTGCGTGGATCGTGTAATAGATGGCGATACCATAGATATCACAATTAATCTTGGCTTTGACTTGTCAATAAAACAACGAGTAAGAGTGGCAGGAGTTGATACACCAGAAAAGCGTACCAAAGACCATGAGATTGAGAAGCCTCTTGGCATAGATGCGACAAACTGGTTAACTCAGAAGTTAGATTATGCCCTTGATAACAACCAGGGGTTAATGATCCGTACAGAGTTGGGAAGTGGTGCATCTGGTAAGTATGGTCGAATGTTAGGTTGGTTGTATGTAGGAGAAGAGACAGTTTCACTTAATGAGCAGATGATAGAAGATGGTTATGCGTGGGCTTATGATGGTGGATCAAAAAA
>VTLG01003257.1_pt1 | contig 10924 bp, 23 predicted proteins | sample 4694571 | NCBI WGS metagenome assembly VTLG01 (sample SAMN12604809, study PRJNA352737) | marine metagenome | biome: ENVO:00000447; feature: ENVO:00000209|ENVO:00000569|ENVO:01000036; material: ENVO:00002151; isolation source: viral sequences binned using virsorter ... | reverse complement strand
ATTTCAAACTGATTTACATCTTTAAAAGTAGATCCTACCTTTTCTATAGTTATTAATTTTTTTACAAAATCTCCCTTTGCAGTATTAATATCTAAAGTTTGAACATTTATTATTTTTCCTCTTATATTATACATATTATTTAATTTATTGATTATTACTTCTTTTAAACGATTCCGATTCATCTTCACCAAATACACCAAACTGATAAAAACCTGCTAATTTTAATACTGCTCTACTCATAGCCCTTTTTTCTGCCATCTCCATTACATACCAACTATTAGTATTACCATCTGTATAGCTTTTACCCTTTAATGCACTACCAAATGTTTGTATAAATTTTTCATCTGTTATTTCACCTTTTGCTTTAACTACTGCAAAATTGGGTTCACATTTTATTACTACAAATTCAATATAAATTTTCATATTAGCTTGTATCTTTTCAATGCCACTACGAGTGATGATTGTGTAGTGCTGATGCTTAAACACATCTTCGCTAGTTAAATTATTTTCTACAAATAATCTATTTAAGATCTCCTTTTTTGTTTCTTGCATATCTAATTTTTTAAAGTTATAAATTCAGTTAATTCTATATTAAGATAATTACATAAATTATCAGCTTCTTTTAATTTAAAATCTCCTGTTGATTTTAATTTAGTAAGCATTGTTGGATAAGACATACCAAGTGCTTTTGAAAGCTGTAATTTAGTTATCTTATTTTTAAACATTGCAAAAGAAATGATCTCTTGCCTTCTTTGATTTAAATTCATATACATCATTTTAAAATTCATACTAATATAATAAAATTTCTTAATAATAAAATAAAATAATTTTATATTATTAAAATAAACTAGCTTGATTATTATTAGGACACCACTCATAATAGTATAAGGTATAATTACGATTACGCCCAAACTTATCTTTAAATTGTTCTTGATGAAGAAGTGGTGTGTTTCTATTTATAACCATAGATCTATCTTGGTGCATAACCTTAATAGGCATATTCTCATATTTCATAGGAATGCCTATTAGTTCTCTTGTTTTTAACAAAGGCGACACCCTGTAACCTTTGATTATTTTTTTGATATTATAATGTTTCATTATTAATTGCTTTATGGACACCTATAACTTTAAACGTGGATTCATCTTGGTATAGGTGTTCCAAAAATAAATCTAATTGCTTTTCAGTTCCTTTGAACTCAATATATCCATACCCTACTTTAATGTCAGATATTTCAATATCGCCAAAATAAAAGTCAGTAACCATTGTGTTATAATAACCTTTACCTTCTATTAAAAATTCTTTGATCATAATCCTTTAATATATTTAATTGTTTGCTTTTTAATATATTTAACATCTAACCATTCCAATAATTCAAAAGCATCTAAAACTATTGTAAAGTCTTTTCCGTGTTCATCTTTACCTGCTAAATAAACTTCGTTATCAGAACAGGCAAAAGTGTTTATATCGTGTAATCTTTTAGTTTTCATAATATCTATATTAAGTCCATTTCACATAATAATTCTTCACCATAAATATATACCAACATATTAACGGTTTCTTCTGCATTGGTATAATGTTTGCATTCCCCAAAATGGAAATCCTCATATTCACGTATGGTTTCTAATGCTTCAAATACAGTTATTTCGTGTTGGTCAAGCCATTCTTGCGCTTGGTAATATCCTATTATATAATAATCTTCATTGAATAAATGAAAATGTAATTCTTCAGAATAATCGTTTTTATTATCATTTATATATTCTAGTAATTCTTCTTTTACTGATTTTTTCATAATTCATTTTTTTGTTCCACAACCCTTTCATAGATCCAATTAAAGTCAAGTCGTGAAGTTAATAATTTATATTCAGGATTTTCCTGTTCCCATTTAACTGCTCTTTTTAATCCACTAGGCGTAGTGGTATCAAAGTGTTGATGATGCAATACTGTTTTCATATCTTATTTAATATATTTTCAATCGTTGCTTTTTTCTTCCTGCATCCTTTAATTATATCATTATACCACCTAACATCAGATGTGCTTTTAGAAGCATTTAAACTAGCTAATTTTTGATTTATATAGTCAGATGTTTCAGTTAATTCTTTTTTTAAGAGTATTGAAAGTGTTACCCTTTCCCTTGAATCTAATTTCATAGTATTATATTAAAAAGGGGGGATTCCCACCCCCCTGTTATTATTTATAGTTTTGTTTGCAAAGAAATTGTTGAAAAAGTATATTCTTAACCTCAGCAATAAAACGGATAGTTTCCTCATCTTCAGCTTCTACAAGACCAGACTTGTTCATTCTTCCTATATATTCTTTTTGATATTTATAATCGTGCTGAGAAAGATATAAAGCTACCCCTTTTGATGTCGGATAAAATTTATAATATATACCACAACCTTCTTCTTGTTCACATTTTGTAACCAATCTTTTTTTAACTAAACTTGATAAAACACCCTTGGTCTTTTGAGCAATAGGTTTAGAACTAGTATGTCCTGTAGAAAAATCTGTGTAGTCAGGGTAATCTTCGTGCCAAGATACAACCACATCATCTAATAATTCAATTTCATTTTTTGTGTATGTTAATTCTTTTTTCATAATACTTGTTTTTTAATTTTAATTAAGCAACCAACTTTAATTGCTTGTTACATTTTTAAGTTGTATAGAACAAATATATATTAAATTTTTTTAATATCTACCATAAATATAAAAAAACTTTAATCTTTTTTTAGATTAACAGATGTAGAGGGTAGTAAAAAAAATTGATATTTTGTGGGGAATTGGTAGAAAATGGTAAATTTTGGCAAATAAATAAGCACCTGCATACGAACACATTATACAGGATAAGGAGAATTACCTGTTACAGGTGCTTACCTATTTCAATTTCTGAATCAACTTTTTAAAATCTTCTCGCATAGTTTTAAAGTCATAAACTTTATTATTGTTTTTGTCATAACTATAATATGCACCGAGTTTCAGTTGTTCACTATATATATGATTGTTTTCACTCATAGTTTATTTTTTGCTATTGTTTAGAAAGTGTTGTTAATGGTAAAATTAAGGGAATCTGACCATTATTCAAAATTACGCCACAACTAATCTTATACGGCTTAGGGAAAAACTTAGCGTAAGCCATAGCGTATGCTTGTCTATCTACACCACAACCCGTTTGCATTCCCCAATGTTCACCTGAAAATATAACAGATGATTCAGTATGGATATGTCCCTGTACTGTTGGTTGCCCAAATTGTAATGCTTTATTGGCAGCAGCATTTCTACCACTTGTTCCTGTTCCGTGTGTGTATATAACACCATCTATTTTATGTACCTCCTTAAAGTCCCAATTCGGAACACCAAGCACTTCGTTATAATCTCTAACCCATTTTTTTGATATACCTGATTCAAATGCTTTTCTACGGATAATCGCATCGTGGTTTCCAATACAAACTTTAGCTACAGGAAAATGCTTGTACCATACTTGTATTTTGTCTATTGCTCTATCAAGCTCTTCCCCTGCCGAATAGCCATCAGGGTCGCTTGTATGAAAACTGCTATAATGCAGATCAATACAATCACCGATTAAAACGGTGTCCGTACAATTAAATCTTTCGTAAGTATCTATGCAATGTTCTAGGTAGCCATCAAGACAAAACGGCTCGTGAAGGTCGCCAATTACTAATACATTTCTATATGTGTCCTCATTGCGACATCTATTTTCTTTTATTAAGTCCCATTCTGATTTGCTTATTCTTGGTCTATAATAATCTTTCAAATTATTTTTTAATTTTCTCAACTGAACGCCCACCAAAGTAAGCACCTATCACCGTTATTAGAACTAGCTGTAGCAGGTCAATCCAATTATCTTTAACTTGGAAATCAATAGCACCACCCTCAATAAAGATAAGCAATACTGTTGATACTACTAGAAATGCTAGTGTTAATGGTCTTATATTTGCAGGTAACCAACCTGCTTTAGCATCAGCTTCCCAACGCCTAGTTATTTGTTCTTCTGCACTTGCTCTTGCTTGTAAAAACATTTGTTCAAACTTAATCTTTAATTCTTCTCGTTCTTCATCAGTCGTTACAATGTTATCAACCAAGTTATTCACATCAATGTTTAAACCCCCAAAAAGTTTTCCTAAAAATTTCATATTGAATTATAATTTATTGGTACTCTATATTTTGTTTTATTATCTATGTTTTTATAGGCAATTAATACTTGTTTTCTATTATCTACAACCTTCCAACTAAGATGCACCCAATCAGGGTGAGTTGGATCTATGTATTCGGTGGCATTTCCAAACTCTAAAATCAGTTGGTCAAAATCTAAATCTAAATCAAGTATAGTCTGATATATCATTAGGTTATCCATATTACCACGCTTAACAAATTGAAGGTCTACAGCCTCATATCTACAATGCTGAGAATTTGAAGAAGATCCTATTGCTTCTGAAAGCTGAGGTGACCTGTAGCCACTCGTAATTCTTAATGCACCAATTCGGTCACGAATGGGCTGTAAGAGTTCGGTGGCTAATAAGGTCAGTTTCATAATGCCCTCTTTTGAGGGTTCGTTATCTATTCCAAGTCGTGTTGCAGTATTTGACTTAGTTAGTTCGTTTAATGTAAAGTTCTTTGATAATCTCATTCAAATTTTTCTAACATTATTTTGTCTATCTCTGCTTGTATATCTTTTTTAGTTGCTTCTAATTGCATCATTATATTTGCTTCAAATCTTATAACCTCTTGTTCATCATCAAATACAATAACAGTTGGCACAGCTTTTATTTTATGTTTGTCCTGTAAATCAGGATTGTGGCATATTACCACATCTGACTTTTTACACTCCTTTAATACTGAAACATCAAAATTGTTTTCAGCATTCCATTCACTATTAAAATGAACAACTGAAACCTGCCCACAACAAGCACCATAACAAAAAAAGAATAACCCACATACTATTAGTAATACATAACTTAATTTCATATCTAATTATTTAAATTGTAAAGCCGTGTATCTATCTTATCTATTTTATTTTCTATCTTATTTAATTGTTCTTGCTGATTCTCTAATTGTGTTCCGTTGTTTAGTATGGTCTGTCTAATTAAAGCATCTTTCAGTTCAAACTCTTTTTCACTAATAGGCATTTTGGGTAATTTCTTAGCCTCTTCTATATCTGCCTGTAAAGTAAAATAAGTAGCAGATAAAGACATAATTCCCCCCACTATTAAAATAATAGTTTTAAGGTCAAGTGTAAATTGCGACTTTTCATTTATTTTCATTTCCCACAAGATTTACGGTCAGCAATTCCTTGAGCTACAATTAAAGCAATACCAACCCAAATAAGGTTAGCCATTTCGCCTTCTGAAATTCCAAATATACTTGAGCAGTTTATAAATATAAACATTCCAAAAGCGTACCAGAACTTTTTGCTATTTACTATCTTTTTTAAAATTTCCATATATTATATTATTATAAAATTAATTCCTAAGTTAATTGTGTAATTTTCTCTATTAAAATAATTCAAGTATTCTAATTGAGTATAACAGGATAACGACCTCGTTAGCTTATAATTCAATATCAACCCATAGTCATAATCCATAGTTTCTGAACCGTAGTCGGTCAGTTTTTTGTTTATAAAAAAGTAATTGCCATAAGCTAAGATAAAGAACTTATCTAAATGCTTATAATAAGATAATCCAACTACTGCTGAAATTGTGTTCTGATTTCCTTGTTCAGCAACCCAATCTTTATTGTATATGCTAACCATATTAGCATAGTAGTTTTTAAATTGTTCTGTGTTAGTAGCTACCGTATCACCACCCTCATTAGTCCACCTATAATATGAATCTTCCATTCTATCATAATGACCATTATTATTTTTGTCTATGTAATACCATTCTGACTCATAGCCTAATTCATAAGCAACACTATCAAATTGGTTGTAATTTGGGTAATCTCTTTTAAAGGCGTTTACATTGTAAATGGGAGCATTCCTTACAACACCGCCTAAAGTTGCCCTAAAACCCCTAATATCGTGCTTAAAACGGACATCTAACGCCTTGTAACTTAAATCCACATAACCATTAACACTTTCTTCTAATTTTATAGAAAATCTATTGCCTAAATATCTAAGCCAAATTTTTCTATTTTCATATTCACTTCCACGATCTTTTATGCGTTCATATTGAAACAAGTATTCCAATCTATCTACAGGCGAACGGAACACACTTGCATTCTTTTCTAGTCCATCATAATAATACTTCGGTTTCTTTTCAAACTTGTATCTTGATACCTTTTTGATTCCTATAAAGTACCTATAATTATCACCATCATTATTAGTGGTTTCAATTAATTCATTTCCTATATATTGGTAATTTTCTATTGGCGACATTGTAGCGTTTATGCTTCCACCAAAATAGATTGTTGAATACTTATAGAATTGTCCGAAAGACAATAGTGGTAATAATAAAATTAAAAGCCGAATCATTATAGAATCTTTGTATAGCAATATGTAACATAAACATCACAAGACCAACCACCATTAAAAGCTGCATTTGACCACATTTTGAATGATTTATTAATTAGCGAACCTGCATCAACACCTGATGCAGGTGGGTCACCTGTAAATATATAACTTGTATCAGCACTTTTAGCACCCATAAACCTAGAAACGTAGTCCCACCGTAGAATGTCTTGTGAGTCATCAAAACCGAAATACAAGTTGTTGTTAGAGGATTCTGTTGAAGCAGCATAGGTACATAACACAGTAACATTAAAAATTGTAGGCATATAACCACTTAAAGCACCAATTAATATTTTTGATGTGCTGTTTAATGCTTGAACTTCTGTATTGTTTAATGAAAATTTATCTGTTTGAATAACAAATTTTGAATCTATTTTCTTACTCGTTCCCTCTGCTGAGCCTGTGGTGTCGTTTACATCAACGACCATATACAAGTCGCCACTACCTGTCTGTTCTTCTAGTGCTGTCTTGTCTGTTAGTCTTTGTCCTGCCATTGTTTAATTTTTTAAGATAATTTTTTAACTTTTTAAAATTTTCCAAACTGCTTGGATATGTCCTTCTTTTAACACCCATATATCGTAATATCTGCACCTTGTAAAAAACTCTTTACCCTATTACTTCTAGGCACATTACAATCTAAATTAATACCTGCATAATAGTTTCTTGTTGTTGGGTCTAAATCAGAACCTGTGTTGCTTGTGTATTCACTAAAAGAACTTGTGTTATTTTGTAAGTAGTCAATACATCTTTGTCTGTAAAATTCTGCTGCATCTTTTGCTCTGTCCATTAATGGTTGTATGTCTTCATAAGTAGCACTTGAAGATTGGTCTGTAGCACCCATAACCACGATAGCATTATTCACGAATCTTAGTCGCATAAATGGTGCAAGTTCTGCGAAGCTGAATTGAACCAAAGCAGGTTGAATGTAGGTTTCTACAAGTGTTTTATAATCACCTGCTAAAGTATCTGCTTGAATCTCTGATTTTATTTTAGCATCTAAATCAGTTCCAAGAATAGGTAGTATATACATATCTTGTGCCAATAATATATAAGGCATTATTAGGTTGTCATCTACTGAACCCCCTAATGCCGTGTCTTTCTTTAGGCGTGTAGCCGAAATCATTAATGTATGTTGTATCGCCATATTTTTATTTATTTTACGCCTGGATAATGCCCTCTATTTGGCATATTCTCAGGTGCTATTACTGCATCTTTAATTCCTCTTGGTCTTGGTGTATATGTTTTAGGAATACTATCTGTTTTTTTATAATCTTCCATACTTTCTACATCTTTAAGTTCTGTGCCTTCTTTTAATCTATATAGAATTACCTTCCACGCGTGTCGGCAATACACCCCCCCTTTAAAACGAAATAAATCGTATGGTCTACCTTTATGTCCTAATTGCCTATTAACACCTTCTCTACTTGCTTTATCAATATCTTCTAATCTATACACAAACCCTGCTCTAGCTAATCGCATCATATTCTTGCAGAATGTTCTTGTTGATTTACTTGGTTTTCTACTCTTTTTAATATACTTAAATCGTACTCTATAAAACGATTTATCTAATTGACTTGGTAAATCTTCTTTGCTTCTTATTTCATCTGCAAACTTTTCCTTGTTTTCCTTAATTAAACTTCTTGCCCATTCTTCATAGTCATCAATTTCGCCTTCATCTTTTTCATCTACTATTTCCCATTTTTCCTTATCTATTTGTTCACCCTCTAATTCTTCAAATACTAGGTTTAAATCATCATCTGACATTTCTACAAAATCATCAGCACCATCTTCTTTTGTAACACCTTCTTTTTCTTGGTCATCTTCTGACTGTGTTTTAGTAACTTCTAAATCAATGAAATCAGCAGGTTTAAGAGTTTTAAAGTACAAATCAAGGTTTATATCATTAATTCTAAATATCTTGTCTAAACCCTTTAAAAGTGTATTCTGGAAGGGAACGACCACAGTATTGTTAAATAAACTGTAGGCATCTCGTAGTTCATCAGCATTGTTACCTAATCCACCGCCCTCGCTTCTGATTCCAAATAATATCGGACTTGTGCATCTGTGTCCTGCCAATATCTGATTTACTGCCTGTTTGCTCATTCCTTCCCACGCTGATTGTGCATCATTCATTTGTATTGGTTCTATTACAGGTGCAGTTTCTTTTCCATCGTTGAAAGTCAGCAATATCTTTCCTGCGTTTCCGCTGCCTGAGAACTTTTGATTTAATTGTCTTTCTATAGTCCTACGTTCTTCTTCTGTCGGCACACCGTTAGCAAAGCCAACGTGCATACTAGGTGTCATACCACTTGTTATATTAGATAAATGAAACTGTGCTACCTCTAATTCCATTTGAATCCAATCCGTAGCAGCCACGTAATCAGGTGCGAAGCCATAGAACAATGCAGGGTTCTTATCTCTAATCATTAAGATCTGACTTGCTTGTGTTCTATCTTCTATATTAAATGCAGCATAGGGTCTAGGTCTATATTCACCCTTTTTTGCTTTAGACCAATCTGCACTATAATAATAGGTGTCTATTTCACCATCTACCATTTTACCACTTCTAATATACTGAGCAGGTATGTGTTTCATCTTAGCAATTTTGCTTCTATCTCTTGACCATATTACGTTCACATAGCACCCACCAAACAGCTTTAAATCCATAGCTAGGTCTTTTAAAACATCATCATCAGAATTATGTAATAGTTCCGTTAATCTTAAATACGATTCTTTTGTAGATTCTGATTCATCTGCATTAGTAGCAGCTAAACCTTCGCCATAGATCATAGCACCTATAGATTTAACTAAAGCACCGTTGATAGCACTTCCTAAGAATAGTTCTAATAGGTAATTAGGGTAAAGGTTATCTTCCCCAAAACTTACCCAATCTTGATTTGATTTTTCCACTAAATGCGGAATGTTGTAATGTGATAATTTTATTAAATCTAAATTCATATTGAATCATTTGTTATATAAACACTTTCTGTGTCATCATCATTAGTTGTGTATTCTGTGTATGTTACAGCAGCGTTTCCTGTTTGCGTTAAATTCATTAGCGTATAATACACTATCGGTCTACCTGATGTTATTATATTGGTATTACTACTATTTTCTCTTATTACAACATCATAAAACCCATAAGGAAAATCATCTGTACCTAAATAAACTTTTCCTTGTGATAAAACTTCTGCACCACTTGTTGTAACAACTTGAATCACACTACTTACATATCTATCTTTGTAAGTAAACCCTGAAGCGTTTGCGGCAAAGGTTTTACTGTTCCCTGTTTGGTGACTTGTAATAGTAAATAGAGGGTCATACAAGTTTGTAAGCGTATCAAACATAGGATATATATTTGTATAAGCAGATTGAGTTGTTGTTGTAGTTCCTCTTTCTAATTGTATCATTCTTCGGTTTTCTTTTTCTTTTTAGGTTTTTCCTGCACGAAATAAGCGTTTCTAATGCTTTCGCCTAACTTTTTGATTTGCCATTGTGTTAATTCATCTAATGGTCGGTTACAGTTATTGACCGTTTTACCTTCCCATTCTTTTTTAAGTTTCCAAGCCATAGTGTTTTATTATAAATATAAAAGTTACTTAATTGTTTTTTTATAAACAAAAAAAGGCACAATAAGTGCCTTTAATTGATAAAGTAGAGTAACGATTATGTTCCTGATACTATAGTTAATTCACTATCTGCATCACCTAATTGGTCAAATGGATAATCAGTTCCACTACCATTAGTTTTTATGATATTGAACAATGGTTCTTTTTCTTCTGCTGAGAACTCTATTGTATACCCACTTAAATCACCTTTTGCTGCACCTGACACGATTGTACCACCCGTTACATCACAACCATTATCCATACCAAGCAAAAATACATTATCGTTAGTATCTTGCACAAAGATCTGAACCCTATTGTAACATAATAACTTTATTTGGTTAGATGTTGCGGGATCTATCTTTTGTAGTGTTAAAGATAAAGTTTGAGTAAAAAAAGTAGTACCTGTAGCAGCATCAGCGTTAAGATTTACCGTCATTGAACTTAGATTTGGTCTAAGGTCATATTTATATACAGTCATTGTAGATCCTGTTGGTGTGCCATAAGCAGACCACCCTGTAAAACCCGCAGTATCTATTTGCAACGGGTTAGTGCCATTTGGTGTATAGTGTTGAGCAATGTTAAAAGAATAGTCAGCACAGAAAAAAATGGTTTTTAATCCACCAATTTGATCTTTACAATCTACCAATCTACCTGCCGTTAAATTACAAGCCATTTTATTTTATTTTAAAAAGTTAATAAAAGGGCAGTATATTGCAACTGCCCATTTAAAGTATCTATTAAGTCCAAACTGTGCTTCCGTAAACACCATCTGTTGCAACTGCAGTTTGTACGCCA
>VTLG01013799.1_pt1 | contig 10927 bp, 21 predicted proteins | sample 4694571 | NCBI WGS metagenome assembly VTLG01 (sample SAMN12604809, study PRJNA352737) | marine metagenome | biome: ENVO:00000447; feature: ENVO:00000209|ENVO:00000569|ENVO:01000036; material: ENVO:00002151; isolation source: viral sequences binned using virsorter ... | reverse complement strand
TCTTACATTCGGTAAGCTTTTATCTACGTCTGCCATTTATTTTCTCCAATCTTTCTTGTTTATCTTGTTTTGGTTCTTTAATCAAGCCTCTAGGGTCTGGCCCCTTCAATGGCGGGATTGCTTTCCATTTTACATGTTTCATATTTTTTACTAGTGTTGGATTTTTCATTAGTAATATTCTTTTACAGTTATTTGTTTTATAGGATCTTTGTAATCTTCTGGGTGATTTAAAAATCCGCCTTGTCTAAATCTTAGCACAGCTTGAGTAGTGCTATCGACTAAGTCGTCATTATCTCCATAGGGAAACGATGCACATTCTTCTATAACTTCTTGAGCAAATTGTAAATGAGTAGGTGCCCAAATTTGACCACTCTCAAAGAGAGGGGCAACAGCGTTAACTCTAGCATGTTTGTCGTTTCCACGAGACGGAGTAAAATTAACTACAGGTATACCCATATTTCTTAACTCATATGTTAATGGCAATCCTGCAGCTTTAGCTTCAACTAATACTGTCTCAGGTTCCCAGTATTTATATAATTTTAATGCTTCTCGTCTAAGTTCTGGAAATTCAAATCTTTCTTTGACAGCATCTAATAAAATCATTTGATGAGGTGAGTCTTCATTTTCTCTAAAAATTCCCCATGTCGTTATCGCACTAAAGTCAGCAGATTCTTTTTTTAAATATGCAGTATCATAAGATTGTATGACATGATCACAATGAGGTATGCCTCTATCTTCAGGCCATACTTTCCACCAATCTCTTTTAATCAAAGCCCCTTCTTCTGAAGTCGGGTTTTGCATATACTGTGCATTCCATTTCGGTAATGCAACAGAAGCTTTAACACCTAGTAATTGTTCAACCTCCCAATACTCTGGCCATACAGGTTTACCACTTGGAAGTATTGCTGGAAATTCTACAACTTCCCATTGATCTGCCTTAGGTTCTTTTTGTGCAGCTTGTAACATTCCTGTTAGATCTTTTGTGTTCCATCTTGTCATAACAAGTACAATCATTCCGCCAGGTTGCAAACGTTGTCTAGGACCAGATGTATACCATTCGTAAGCACGCTCTAAAGATTTAGCATTCATAGCATCTTGTTCCGAGTGTGGGTCATCAATGATTAATAAATCTGCACCACGACCTGTAACTGCACCTTCAACACCAACTGCAAAATATTCTCCGCCTTGTGCTGTTTCCCAGCGACCAGCGGCTTTAGAATCTTCTTGTAGTCTAGTTGGAAAAACTTCTTTATACTCATCACTATCCATTAAGTGTTTTGCTTTACGACCAAACCTCACAGCAAGTTCCGCTGTGTGCGTTGCTTGAATTATTTTTAATTTTGGTCTGTTACCAATCATCCAAGCAGGAAGTAAAAAAGATGCAAATTCAGATTTTGTATGACGGGGTGGCATATTTACAATGAGTCTCTTAACTTTTCCAGATTTTAAATTATTAAATTTTTCTGCAATAATTTTATGATGGGACCCCTCTATAAAATCTGGCCACATGTGTTTGACAAAATGCATAAAGTCACTTTTAATCAAAGAATGTTTTTGTTTAATATCTTTTTGTAATAAATATTTTTTTAATTCTCTTCGGGTTTCAGGGGGTAAGTTATCTATGTTTTTTTTTAAAATTTTTTTAATATCAATTTGCATAAGTATCCTTATGGGACTCCGAAACGTTTTTACCGACATTGAATGTCTAAATCAACATAATTATACCTAACATTAGGATCCCTATCTATTAAAAAGGTATTAAGGTACTTCGTACTCTACTATTTTGGAAAGTGATCTGGTACCTCTATTGAGGTACCAGAAAAAAAGCGAGGGGCAACAAGCCCCTCGCAACAAGTTATTGATTATCTCTTTTATCTTCTATCATACCTCTATATTCTTGATAGCTAATTGATTGTTGTTGTGGTCGTGTCGGTGTTTCAGTTAAGGCACCAATATAATTAATAATACGATTAATGTTAATTTCAAGAAAGTCATTAAGACATCTTTGAGTACAACAACCATAGTAATAGTTATTATTGACAACTCTATTCTGATAAACCTTTTGCCCCTTTATACCTCTCAACCTATCTTTAGTATCATTGGCATAACACAAAGGATTTTGACAGTATCGTTTCATTTACGAATATCCTTTCTTATATTCTGTAATTGTTGAGTTCTTAAAATGGCATCAATAAATCTTTGGTTTTCAGCCATTTTACGATCTATCTCACGTTCTTTCATTTCAGCATATAAAAACAAACCGAAACCAAAAACAATTAAGATCATTCCAATATATAAAACAATGTTCCAATCAATCATCTTACACCTCCATTTCTTTGGTTAGTACAAGAGGCTCTCTAGCCTCTTGTAATTTCTCTAATATTTTTTGCTCTTTGTTTATTTCTTTTTGAAGATAGATAATTGTATTATACAAAGTTTCTAATTTTGCATATTGAGCAATTTGATCTGAATGATTTTTATCCATAAACCACCTCCAATAAACTATCTTCGTCATCTTGATCTTCTTTTGCAATAGTGCCTATTTTTTTAGTGCCTTTATATTCGCCATAGTCTTTTGCATAATCAAGAATGACATCAGTTCCATTATCCTTACATTGATGATTTTCACAAATAACTTTGTCATTACATTCAAGATACTTGTTAAAAGCCTCATCATCATTTTTTGCGATAACGTGGGTTTTAATAACTATTACTCGTTCCTCCTCTATCTCATAAACATTTTGACCTATATGCTCATCAGACAAATATTGTTTAATTGTCATTATTATCCTCCAAGTTATCGTGCTTATTTAAAATATAACTTTTGCCATTTAAAGTTATAAAAGCCCTACCATATTCGGTTGAGGCACATCTTATACTATCTTGCATAATGTCAAAATATCTTATGTAATTATGACCTTTTGTTTTATGCTTAGATATTTCGCAATCATCATTCCAAGTTCCATTCCTAAAAATTGGTTGTAATTTACTATTATCTACAACATCAATAATCTCGGAATTGTGAGTTCTCGGAGTGTATGAGATTTTAAAAGTATCGCCTACTTTTAATGTATCGTGTTTTAGTTTATCCATTTTTTATCCTTTCGTTATCTGGGATATTATTAAAATATCCCAGATTGTCAATAGTCTTAATTTAATGCATTATTTTGTTGCATTTTTAAGGCTATTGCTATTTTTTCTTCTCGTGTAGGTTGTGCCTTTCGTCTTGCCATTATCCTTTCAAGTGCATTTTCTGGGTTATAAATAGTCAAACCCATGCCCTCACTTCTAATGATTTGTGCCTCATCAACAATATTAGATTGTGCAAACTCATTCACGAATTGAACACCACCCTCTAGGTATTTCATTTCTTTTAAAACCCCCTTAACATCATTCATATCAGCAATTACACCCTTGATAAACTCGTTATGAGTTCTAACAAGTTCAGATTTACAAACGAGCATTTTTTCCATTGATTGAAATTCCTCGTAATTACAAGCAATAGAACGAGAACGACAATAAGAAGTTCCAATGACATCAACTTGATATTTATTTTGCCAATCTCTCGCAAGTGAAATATCATTATCATTATGATTAGAGAACCCTAAAAACTTATCACACTTATCAACATGCTTTGTTAAGTGTGGATTGTTTTGATTATCCTCTTGCTCAATCTTGATATCTGGGTTGCAATCATTCGCAATCAACTCATCACGATAATAGGCATAAGCAAAATCATTATCACGATTATACTCTTGACCATTTAGAGAACCATTTAATTTAAAGTCAAAATGTTTTTTATTCTCTAAAGGTTGTCCATTGTCATCAACATTATCTTGATCTGTATATGCAAAATAATAACAACTATCTTTTGCAACAACATCACAAGGGGAACCATACAACCCCTTGAAATAATTTAATGTATCACAATGCTCAACTGGATATGCCCTTTGAACGATACCTTTTGCAATATCAAAAAACTTTGGCAAGTCATTATCGCAATTCTCTTTGGCTTGTCGCATTTTTTCAAGTTTGCTATCAGTAGTATCATTCATTCTGAAATTACGAGCAACCTTAAATAGTTTGTCTCGCTTTTCATTATTTAGTCTTATTCTACTCATATTTTTTTCCTTTCGTTAAGATTAAATTTATAAAGCTATTGTAATTATAGTCAAGGTTATTATATAGGACTTTCCGAGATTATTCTCGGTGCTTTCGTTTTTAGGCTAGTCTTATCAACTAGCCTAACCAAAAGCTCTAAAAGTGTTGCAAAAATATCACACAAAAAAATTTATGATTTATACAAGCCACAAGCAACAAGCAAAAAGAATTACTACTAGGACCCTGTACAGCTCTACTGACATCACGAATATTCAAAAAAAATTACTAAGGGTCCAGGTGAGCTTACTGAGTCATTATTTACAGCTTTTAAAAAAATTAGTCAGTGGACCCTGTAGAGCTCTACTGAACCTTTATTTTTTTATTATAAAAAGCAACAAGCAACAAGCAGCCAGCAGCTCGCTGTCTCTTTATTTTTTTTTATTAAAAAAAGCAACAAGCGGCATGCAGCACAGCAGCGAGCTCCCAGCTTAACGCTTGACAATTATTATAGGATATTATAAGACTTATTTATTAACGAAAGGATATAAAATGGAATATAAAGATCTAAAAAAAGGGGATAAGATCCTAAGCAAGCAGCTCGGTACACCCATCAGCGGTAAGCTGTTGGAGAGTCCCAAACAGGGGAAAGGCCTAAAAAAAACTATTTTGATTTGGTCAAATGGTGAAGAGATTGGCATGTTCTCTGAAGCCGGCAGCGTCTACGCTACTGACATTTTAAAAGTCAATAGAGATGGAACCTGGCACAACGTGACGGGGCAGCCGTCAGCTGTTGATCAGGATGCAATGTTACAAGCCTTAGAAGCTCGAAACGGTTTTTAATGACTACATCGCAGCTAGAAAAAGAAATAATCAAGGCCCTAGAAATTAATTCTAGGGTCGATTGGTTAACAGTTGACCCTAACCAGGAATTTAAAGATTTAATTAAATTCGTTAAGCAATTGTTTAAAGAACATAATGGCAAATAAAATTAACAAGCAAGGCGCCAGCAGCTCGCTGGCGCCTTATTATCAGTACCACCCGGAATGCTACTGTAGGTTGTGCTTAAAATTAAGAAAAAAAATAAGCTACAAGCAACAAGCAACAAGCCAGGAAGCAACAAGCAGCAAGCCGCTGCTGGGGCTACTTGACAATTTAATTATAAGACTTTATAAGATAGTAAAAGAAAGGTTGAATATATGAAAGTAAAAGACGCAAAAAAGATTACAGAGTCCTTGACCCGTACGTCAAAAATGCCTGGCCTTAGCTACTCGCTGCCAGCGTGGGCTTGTCAGACAGGCGCCAAACTTAGGAAGATTCCAACGTCCCCCTGCTTTGGCTGCTATGCTATGAAAAATAATTATATACGTTATCCTGCAATTAAAGCAGCTCAGTACAGGCGCCTGGATGCAATTGATCATCCATTATGGGTTGAAGCTATGGCGGTACAAATCAAGCGCCAGAAGTGGTTCAGGTGGCATGATGCCGGAGACTTGCAGAGCTCGGAGCACATGGCAAAAATAATAGAAGTATGCAAGCTCACGCCAGAGACTCAGCACTGGCTGCCGACTCAAGAGCGGCAATACTTGCCAGATCCTGGAGACGTGCCTAAAAATTTAATTATAAGACTATCAGCTGCGAAGGTTAACGGCACAGCGGGCAACGCCTGGTCGCACTCTTCAACAGTTGTAACCGATGGAAGCGCAAGCTGCCTGGCACCTTCTCAGGGTGGGAAGTGTTTAGATTGTCGAGCTTGTTGGGATAAAGACGTTAAAAACGTCAGCTATGGAAAACACTAATGAGCCGGCAGCTCGAGGGCTACGGCCTCAATATATTAAAGCTCCACGCTCAGTGGTTGCTTGATAATGGTTATAAGCAACAAGCGACAAGCTGTAAAAAGCAGATTAGAATGATTCTAAAGAAGCAACAAGCAACAAGCCATAAAGCTACAAGCAACAAGCTACAAGCTATCAAGATAAGAGCTGCAAGCATCAAGCGACAAGCAGCAAGCATTATCTAATTTAAAGCCACAAGCAACTAGATCCAAGATACTAGATCCTGAAAACATTTTGCAGGCACCATGAGTCCTGTGCCTGGCAAGGATAAAACTGTTCTGTGGGTGTCGTAAATGGAAGCTAATTTGATGAGGTGAGAAAGTAATTTTGTTTAGGGATGTTAACTTGAGCTCAACAGTGAAAAACTTGCCAGAACTATTATAGCCCAATAGATCGGGAGTCCCCAATACGCTAGTATTTTCAAGTCTAGTCCACGAAATAGTCGGTGTAATATTCTTAAGATCATGCCATAATTTTGTTTCAGGTTTCATTAAATAATGACCTAAACAGTTGCTTACAAAATCAAGGTGGGTTTACCCATTTTTGATACTTCTTCGTGTGTTGAAATCACTAAACGATGTGTCTCTCTAGCACCTAAAATTTTATTTTCAACTAAATTAATTGATTGAATATCATAATGTCTTCCATCAGGTGTTCGTATCTGAACACGAGCATCTTGGACTACACTACCTTTCATCTTCGGTCCTAGAAACCTTTCTAGGATTGGCATTAAATCTCTACCTTTTAACATTAAAGTCCTGCGTCCCTTAACCTGTTTGTAAGAGTAGCAACATCCATCGCCAACAAAGAGTTATCTCTTTTCAACTCGTTTATTTGATGTTCTAAATCTAGAATAGCTGCACCTGCTTCTCTACATTTTTTTTGCATATACTCTTTTTGTTTAGTCAACATATCGACTTGCAAAGTAAGATCGTTCTGTCCTCTATCGTCTATTAGGTGTTTAACTTCATTTTCGTAAGTTTTATCTTCATCTTTCATGTTTGACTTTATAAGACATTATATTTATATTGTCAATTATGGATACAGAACAAAAGAAAAAACCTGGATTACCATCAAGACTCACACCTATGCAAATGAAATTTGCAGAGTTATTAATATACTTTGAAGGCCGTAAATTTGCTTATGAATGTGCTATTGAGGCTGGCTATTCTAAAGACACAGCTAGATCACAAGCCAGTCAATTACAGAACCCTAAATTATATCCTCATGTAGTCAAATACATAGGAGAATTAAAAGAAGAACGTAATAAAAAATATGGTGTCAATTATGGTGGTCATTTAACAGAGCTTGGTAGAATTAGAGATGAAGCATTAAAGGCTAGATCTTTTTCTGCTGCCACTATTGCAGAGAAAGCTAGGGGTCAAGTAGGTGGTTTATACATTGAACAAAAGATAGTTAGAACAGGTAAGATAGAAGACTTAAGTGAAGAAGAATTAGACAATAGAATAGCAAATATTGTAGATGACAACGCTAGAATTATAGAAGTAAAAGAAGAATCTGATAAGGATCCTAAAGATATTAAACCTAAATTACCTTTAGCTTAATTTAATCATTTTAACAATCCAAGAAGTCGGAATCATAGTTCTATCACCAAATGTTATTTCATTTGTAGCAGGATCTTTATCGTACGATGCAAATATTTTTACTGAGTCATCATCTTTAGAAAAAACCCAACCCTCGTTAACAGGTTTAGCTAATTTCATTTTACCAAATTCTCTATCATCAGCCCAGCCCGAATCGGAAAACGCATCAACCCACTCAATCCTGTACTTTGAATATGGGATGTCGCTTGGTTGACTTGGTACTACTTGTTTTCTTCTTCTTGGTTTTCTTCTCTTCGGTTGTCTGGCCATATAAATCCGGGTTATGTTTTTTATTAAACTCCTTCATCCAATCTGATTGAGTAGTCCAATTTTTGTTTCTGACGATCATATATCAACCCCTATAGTTTTTCTACAGATTTTTTACTACATTTTGAACCTAAAAGTTCCCCGCAGCCCCTGTATGCTCTAGAAGTGTTGATTACCAACGCTGATCACCTCAACCCCAGATCACCTCTATTTTGAAAAACCCTTTTTGCTAATTTGTGTATTCTCAAATTACTATAGGGAGGTGATGACCCTTGAAAAACCACACTTTTCTGTAAAAGTGTGACATATATATCACACTATCCTAGACAATCTATACAATATCTTGCATCTAAGCTGCTTGTCCAACCATATAAATGGTTTTTACACGCTGGAGTCCTGCAGTAAATAGTCCCTTTGCCCATGTCGCTGGACGCTTGTTCCTGGTCCCTTGTCTCATGTTCCTTTTTATTTTGTAATGACTGTCTGTAGCTCGCATCTAGGTCACGTTGTTCTTGTTGTAATTTATTAAACATGTCCCTATCCTTCGTCATCTTGATCAGCTATCTCTTGTAATAATATTATCTTATTTTGCGCATGAGATATTATACCAAGATGCTGCTCAATTCTACCATAAAGTCCATCAAGTTGATCTACTGGCGCTAACTTTGTGTCAGCTTGTAGTAACTTTTTTAATGACTTTTCTTCTTCCATCATGATAGTATACTGTCGTTTTATTATTTCATTTACTATCTCTTTGTTCATAGTATCTGTCCACCCTTTCTAAAAACTGATGTTGATAATTAATAAACTCTTTACCATTTACAGAAAATTTCTGAAAATAGTTATCTGGAGTGCACATCAGAATCACACCCTGAGTTATCTCTGTATTGTAGACTTGGTTATGAGCTAGAGCATAAGCACCTAACTGCATAAAATAGTCATCAATCCATTGTCTTTGTTTGGGTTTATTACTTTGTTTGAAGTCAATTATAGAATCTTCAAAATCATAAACGCCAACCAAATCTGTCTGTCCTGCATATTTACCAGGATAGTGTAAGGTTACCTCTGATCCCCATACCTCACCTATATCTTTTAATCCTTTCTCAATGATTGTATCAGCCATAGCTTTTGCAATCTCACCCTCTGGTGTTAAATCTAAATGTCCATCACCTAAAATATGTTTCTCTAAATGCAAGTGCATATTAGTGCCTCTAGCAGCCGATGAATCTCTAATTCTTTCTGCCTCAATCTCGCCTACTTTAGCCTTCCACCTAGCCAAAGATTCCTTCTTTTCCTCGGATTCAGTAGCTTTTAGTATCGTTGTAACACTTGGTAATTTTTCTTTACCAATGTCATAAGTTCTAAGTCCATCTGTTGTACTCCGTGTACAAGGTGGATAATTATAAAGTTTATTCCATTTCATAGTTTATTTTTTAATTCCTTTAAGTATTCTTCGTCTTCGTTTATTTTTTTAGGGACTATTATTTTTCTTTTACCATACAACCAAGTCCATGACCAAGAAGTCAAAGCTGTTGAATAATGATATATTTTTTCTACAAACCATTTACTCATTTACATTCCATTTCTTTCATCTAATATTTCTAAGTCTTTTTCTTTTTCTGCTTCGATGATGGCGTTGCCGATCTCTTGGACGATTTTCGGGACGATAGAATTTCCCAATGCTTTAAGTCTGTGTACCCTGCCGGATACCCCATGAGCCACTCTACCCAACTCGGGTTCAGACTGCCACCAGCTTGAGTCGAAAGAGCTGTACCTCCTTGGCTGTACTTCTGTTTCCTGTGGTGTACATCGTCCTGTACTGGAGTCGACCATAGTTTCACTGCTGTTGGTAGATCCTTCTCTAGTCCCTTGTAACTTCGACCTGAGCTGCCCTTCCAATCTCTTGCTACTGGTGTCGGCCACATCTGTGTTTCTTGCATGTGAACCACTCCCGCTAATCTTGATTTCTTGGCTATCTTTTTGTAATTCGTATTCTTGCCTGTGTCCTTGTGGTCTCTCGCTGTTGGCGTTGGCCACATTAGATCTGGATGTGCTACTTGATCGTTGATGCTGATTGGCATACCCTTCTTTAGTTTCATTTCCATTCTCTCCTTGGAGCTCGCTCCCCTGTCGCAATGTGCGTCTGGAGTTCTCCATATCTTCATGTCTTTTGTTGGTTCCCCATACTGAACCTGTTCTGCTAGATTCCCTGGTGGTACTGTCTTTCTGCCTATGCTCTTCCTGTATTCTACTCTCTTCTTCATTGCTTCCTTTGATCGGTTCGCTCTCATACTGGCTGAAGGGGTTAACCACATCTTCGGTTCCACTTGTTCCTTGCCCTCCACTAATTCTGCTAGACCCCGACCATAACCCTTTGTTGTTCTCCCTGGTTCGTTCGCTCTTGGAGTGGGCAACAATCCAGAGTCTTTCTCTCCTGTGGGGAGCTTGGACACCTGCAGCTGGAATATTGAACGTCCGGACTTCGTAACCTTCTCCTTCCAAGTCAGAGCACACAGTCTCGAAGACCATGCCGTCTTGGATGTTAGTAAGGCCTTTGACATTTTCTCCAATAACCCACCTCGGGCTAAACTCTTTGATGATTCGAAACATCTCAGGCCAGAGATGTCTACTGTCACTGGTTCCTTGTTGCTTGCCTGCGACCGAGAAAGGCTGGCAAGGAAATCCTCCTGTAATGATGTCTGGGAATTCGATACCATCTTCTTCAAATTTTTCTTTACTGATTTCTTTAACGTTGTCATATATTTTTACCCCTTTCCAATGTTTATCTAAAATTAATTTACAAAATTTATCGTTGTCACAAAATGCTATAGTTTTAAAATGTCCTGTAGATTCTAAACCTAAACTGAATCCTCCGATTCCACTAAATAAATCTAATACTTTCATAACTTCCTTTTGTTCCATACTTCTAATATATTTGTAAGATCAGATATTCTTACTGCATTTTTTCTATTATTGCAGCCCACACAACAAAAAACTATATTGTCCCTGCTGTAGGTTTTAGTTGTATCTAATCTATCTATTGAAAAATTAGTTTCAATCCCTGCTCTTTTAACTCCCCTATGTCCTTTTCCTCTGACTCCTAGTCGCCTGACATAAGTCCAT
>VTLG01010259.1_pt1 | contig 10927 bp, 14 predicted proteins | sample 4694571 | NCBI WGS metagenome assembly VTLG01 (sample SAMN12604809, study PRJNA352737) | marine metagenome | biome: ENVO:00000447; feature: ENVO:00000209|ENVO:00000569|ENVO:01000036; material: ENVO:00002151; isolation source: viral sequences binned using virsorter ... | reverse complement strand
CTGTAAAAACAGTATCAGCAACCCCTGAAGCCCCTATTCTTATTGGATCAAAAAATGGCATTACTTAACGTCTAGAGAAACAGCGCACTGTATAACATTACTAGAAACTATAAGATAGTCTATTCGATCTATTGCACCAGCCGCCGTTGATAAAGTAGGTGCTGTGCCGCCTACAAACTTAAATGCAGTATTAAATGTACCGCTACGTGAGCCAGTAGAGTCTTGTGTTATTATGATGCTCCCCGATTGGCCAACTGCCTGATTACTGGGTGCTGCGAAGGTTGCGTTATGTGCAAGGGTTACAGAATGATGACAAGATAATGCCATATCAATAGTAATAGTTGTTGCTGAAGTAAGTGCTGTTATATTTGCTGCGGCTCCTCCTGTTAAACTCACGCCCCCCGAAGCTGTTTCAAATTTTTTAGTAGCCGAAAAATATAGTTCATTGGCTCCACCATTAATAAACTGTGCCAAAATATTAGAACCGCCATTGTCTCTAATAATTACATCATCTTCAGCCTCAAGAATAAGGTCATCACCATTGCTGGTAATTTTTAAATCGTTTGTTGCACTTGTAATAGTGCTGTCTGTTGCATCATGCGTGATGGTTAAATCAGAACCAGTCCCAAAAACTGCACTTGCATTATCAGCAAACTCTAGGGCATTATCTGACCTGTCAAAAACAACATCACGACCAGCAGTAGCCCCATCAAAAGTTACATCTTCTTGAAATATATTTGTTGAAGTGAAAGTATTAGCTGCTGATAATCCAGCATGACCAAAGTTCGTTGCACTTACATCACCTAAAGTAACAAATGCATTATTAGCAGAATTTCTTATTTTTAAGGTATCGCCATCAATATGAGGAACATAAGCTGCTACACCGATTGAGGGATCACCAGAGCCTTGATTTAATGTACTAAGTGCAGCAATTATCTGGTTAAGCTTAGTTCTTACAACAAGTCCAGTTCCATTATCAACTGTAAAGCCTGACCCACCAGTATTATCGACTCTTGACATAGCAAACCAACTTTTTTTCTAAGTATATCCTAAATATTAACCTTTACCAAAACCAATAGCAGTAAAGTTAAAGTTTCTATCTATTGACGAACCTGAACTGTTTTTAAAATGTACAGTAAATCCACTTCCAGTAATACTGGAAAGCTCAAAGAAATCACCTGATGCCATATTGAATGCAGTAATACCGATTGCTGGCGGGTTAGAGTTTGCACCTAATAAAGCACTCGTGCCTGTAAAAAATGTATTATTAAATGTTATTGATTTAGCCCCAGCACCAGACGCAATGGTAGTTGTGCTTTGCTCTATACGTCTTTGAAATTCTGCAATATAACCAAGTTGACTGACTCTTATGTCTTGGTTAGTATCTTTTGTTGTTAATACGCATTTAAATTTAAATGTTCTTCCTTTAAACGTACCATTTGCAAATTTTTGAAAACCAGAATAACTGACACCATCTTGTGAACTCTGAACAAAAACTTCTGCGTTTGTGTCAGTGCTTGAAGTCCCATCAAAATCCTGTCTTGCATCAATATCAACAACTGAATCTATTAAATCAGATGAATAAACAGAATCACTTTGAATATGCTTTCTTAAATCAAGACTAAAAACTGCTCCTAAATCTAAAGTTTCATTGAATAAATATGTACCAGTTGAAGATACCCCACCGATGTCATCAATTGAGTTTTCTGAATCAATATCTGTACTATCATCAAAATTACCAGTTCCAGCTAAACTTATAGAGTTTGTGCCAGAGTCAAAACCAACATTAGTTTTTGTGCCTTGAAACTTAGGGCTGTCTTGATCTTCTCTTCTTGATTGAACTAATAATTTTGGTTGTGCATCTGGCAAATCAATGATAAGTGATGTTTCTCCTGTACTGAACCTATCGCCATCATCTTGCGTTTTAAGAATATACTCACCTTCTAATAAAGGTACAACTTTCTCTGTAGATGCTCCACTTAATGCAAAAACCAAATCAGTAGCATCTGAAAAAGTGCCGCTTCCGTCTGTTTTTGGTGTATGGCGAATGTGAATACGTCCGCCCGCGCGCACGTCAATGTCTGGAACAGCGTCCCATCTAAGTCTTATCTCCTTATCTGATATAGGCTCATAAGTAAGATTTGTTATATCTGATGGGGGTGCGGTCTTACCAACAGCATCAAAAATTTTTGTTGCTGGTATAAGTGCAGGTATATTGTTTGCATTAAAACCAAATACTCTTATTTCGTATCTGCCAGCATTTGAATTTAATATTTCTGCATCACTTGATATTGTTTCTATCTTTTGAAAATCTCCATTCTCAAATCTGTAATGTACTTCGTATTTATTAGCGTTTTCTTGTGTTTGCCAATCTATGATTAATTTACTTACAGCTTTATTATTTATCGTCACTATTCTTTCACTAACAATCAAACCTTCAACTGGTTCTAAATTTACTGATATAGCACTTATATTACGTTCTGGCATTGCAGTGCCATCTTCTACAAAAGCATATTTCTCTGTGTTATGTGATAAGGCAGTTATTGTAAAAGTTTTATCTTCGTTCTCTTTTACGGTAACAACTCTCCAAGTGCTTGTTTGTAAATTTGAAGTTTCTAGAATATATGGGGCGTGTTGATTTGGTGCTGTGCTAAATGCAGATGATACAGTTATGGTTGTGCCTGATATACCACTTATTGTTTTTTGTTCTAAGGAACCATCTGGCAAAATTACAGATATTGTTGGGCTATCACTTAAACTTGGAATACTTGTATTAGTTGAATCATCTAATACAACGACAGTTGTACTTGTAACACTACTTAAAAGCCCTCCACGCCTAACACCAGCTTTTAGTCTGTCAGATATTTCTATTACATCACCACAGCGTACCAGCACACCAGCAGCAGCAGTTGTCGTAAATGCACAACTTTCCCCAGCATTCTGTTCATTATATAAAAACCAACGACCCAATCTTCTAGCTTGATTGCGACTTGTTGTAGCAAATGCTTTTATATTTTTTATAACAATTCCATATTTTGCTTGGGTTGCTGCATCAGCTTCAACAGTTTCGACATCTACTTCTTGGGTAACCATGTCAAAATAACTTACATTAATTACTGTATGTCTTGCTTTTAAACTTGCTCCTGTATATACAAATCCCGATTCAGTAACATTAGCATTTGTAAAAATATAACTTGCATCTTTTGGTGCATCTTGTGATATGGCAATACCACCAGCAGCATAAAATGGCATTACACGCATAACAGAACAAAGACTATTTATTAAGGTGTAGGCTTCGACTTGCTGTGTTATGTTTACGTTGCAGCTAAACCTTGGTTCAGTGCTACCATCACCATTACCAGCATCTACTGATTCACCACAATATTCACTAACTGTCTTGAAAGTAAACTTATCAAGATTTGCTTCTGCAATACCACAACCTGCTCTTGTTTCTGTTAATAGGTCATAAAGTATCCAAGCTGGATCTGTGGTCCATTCTTTATCTGTCTTAAAAGTTCCATTAAATGTACCAGCATAAGAAATCGCACCAGTTTGTAAATCGACTGTTGCATTATGTGGTATTTTTACTTTTCGTCCTCTAATACGAAACACCCTCTTGGGTATTCTTGGAAACTGTTTTGCACTAAATCTCAGTGCAACATGAGCCGTATTTGCATACGCGTTTTGTTCAAAAATTATATTTGTTGCTGTATTAAATTGAAAAGCATTTATTAATTTTGCATCTGTACTGTCGGCAGTAACCCTTTCAACTCTTACAGCTACAGGAAAAGATGTTGTAGATTTAAATTTTATAAGAAAGGCTTTAAAATAAGCATTAGTTGATCTGCCTGTAATTGTTCCGCTTAGTGCTGGATTCGAACCATCTCCAACAACTGTTGTTGTAGTTCCATCATTTTCAATAGTTTTTATTTTTATTTCGACAGTTGTTCCATTAATATCTCCATTATCTGCGAAACTTTGCAATGATGGAAACCTTAAAGTTACCCTTACAGCATTAATGTCACTCGAACTTACTGTATGTGTTACAGGGTTTGATGTTGTTACAGTAGTACCAATTATATTTTCAGTTTCAACAGAATTAATACCCTCTATAAAAGTTTGACTTGCGGTACCAAGTCTAAAATCAAAACCAACATTTTCATAATTAAATTCACTTGTTGTTGGTGATGTATTGTCCGCACCCTCTTGTAAAATCTGATTTCCATTTAAGAATATATCTTTCTTAAAAGCGTTGATGTAGGCAGTAGAAGTCTTATCTGTTATACCAGCTTTAGATGCTGTTGCTGATCCTTCGATTTCTCCCTCGCCCAACAACTCCACGATTGTATTAAATTGTTTGCTCGACAAAGCATCTGCTGGCAAGTCTGGATTTACTAAACCAGTAGCTTCTGCTGCAACTTTCAGTAAACTCATTAGTTTGAACCCTCTATCTGAATCGTATCAACGCCATTAGAAACTACAATAGATCCAACTAAAATTTCTCCGTAAACTAAATTAACAGGAACACCAGCATTTGTAACATTTGTAAGCCCTGTGAAAGAATAATTAGATGCCAAGGCAGCAGGGTCAAGACTGTCCATTCCTGTTGGTCCTAAAGGTTGCTGTTGAGGAGCTAACAAACTCGTAACACCCTCAGTTACCATACTTGTTCCTACAGTTGTAAGTAATCCTCCGACAATAGTTGAAAGAAATCCACCCCCTAAAAAAGTTCCACCTGCAGTTACAGCAGCACCACCAAATAATGCTCCAATACCTAAGATAAGTCCAAAAATATTTCCATGAACAACAGGAATAATTCTAATATCGTCTTTTGTATTCATATTTAATAAATCTTCCGTTATAACTTTTGATCCGCATTGTATTACGTAATGTTGATTTGCCATATGTTCCTCTACTCCTTCAAAATTACACTTTAAAAAACTTATTGCCTCTAAAGGAGTATTGAGATCGACTTGAAATTCAGCCTTACCTAAAAATTTTCTTAAGGTTCCATAAACTTTAACTTTTTTAAGCATCTATTTCTTCAGGTCTGATTATTAATAGTTTATCTGATTTTGGCGAAACGAGATAAAAAGGTAAATCTATTGCTTTGCAGCTATACTTGTCACTTTCTGAGAACTCTAGTTCGCCTGTCGGGTGACTATGTACGACACCAATAATTTCATCTACCAAATCTTCAATATCAGCCCAATCAATAGGGTCTATAACAAAAGATTCAGTTTTTAAATCGTTTGATATATTTTTACAAGCAAAATATTTTAATTGATTGTTTTGTATTGCTAAAATACCACATGACTCTTGCGGTTCGCATTGTTTTGCGTGTTCAATAGCATCTTTTTTCCATGAAAAATTCATAATTATATAAATGTTCCAACACCTTTAAATTCGTCTCTTGTTACTTGCCTTCTGGGTAATTTTACATTTTGTTGATCTAAAGCACCGACAAGTTCAAATTGTACAACGTCTCTTGATTCTAAAACCTTTCGATCAATAAAAAATATTTCTTGCGGTAATTCATTTGAAGATGGTGTTCCAAATGGATTGCTACCACTAGAAAAATTTGCGGCATCAAGTTCACTAGCAAGTGTAGTAATACGTGTTAATTTTGCGTCCATCAAATCATTATGTGGTGTAGTTGCATTTACAACTAATAAAAAATCAGTCACAGTGATAACTGATCCACTTCTTGATATTCCTCCTAAATTTGCAATAGTTAAAGTTGGTCTTGGAACTTGCCCTTTTCCTGTAAACTCAGCACCTTCAAATGAAATTGGAACACGCTGGTATGAATTACCCTGCCAAACTATTTCTGCATTTGAGTTCATATTAGAACCAGAATGAAATCTGAATGTTGTAGGTACACTAGATGGGTTTCCTGTCGCATAGTGCAAACCTTCTACAAGTTCAAGGACAAATAATTCAATCCTTGCACTAGGATTTAGTTTTTGTAGTTCAGAAACCGGTATTGCCATTATGGTTCTGCTACCTCTTCAAAAGTTAGATTCATAGTAACTCTATTATTTAAAATTGCAGTTCTACTTCTTCTTGTACATATAAATTTTAATGCTGAGGAATGATGAGGCGGTGTAAAATCAAAATTTGCTTGATCGTCAAATCTTGCATCTAAAAATGTATCTATTGTCGTTGCATCTGTTGTGGAAACATTAAAAGTTAAATTAAGAGTTATCAGTCTTTTATTTGCTGGTAAACCTTGAACAAATCGCTGTTCATATCCATCACCTAAAGTAACTCTGATACTTTTTTGTTCAACAGTTTCTTGAGTTGAATATTGAGGAATGATGCTCGGAAAAGTAGCCATTACGCTAATAAACCTCCAGCACGTTTTTGTTTGATAAGCTCTGCCTGTATTGCTCCAGCAAGCTGCTGTCCTAATTGATTGCCGTCAGCAGATGAGCCACTTACAGCACTCCCAGAGGCATCTACTGAAACATTGATGATATTTGTAACGCTATCACCTCCACCAAGTTTACTATTGGGAATAATATTTCCAGCAGAATTGGGAACAAAAAGTTCTGGGCCTTTTTCACCAACAATTGAAGCCTTGCCAACAGGTGGTCTGCCACCGTTTGCAAAACCAATAGCACCACCACTTAATAAACCTGATTGAAAAGGTATAAGTCCTTTATCCATGCCACCACCAAAAAGACCTCCAAGTCCTCCTCCTCCTCTTCCACCAAATATTCCACCAAGTGCCTTACCAAAGAAATTACCAATTCCAGAAACTGCACGTTGCATTGCAAGTTCTACAAGCTGCCTTTTAAGATTATTCAATACACCAGTTGCAGCTTCAGCTAATGATTTAGTTCCCATAACAGCATCAGTCAGTCCAGAGACAATTCCTGACTCTATACCTTGACCTATTTCCATAAATTTTTCTTTTAATTCGTCTGCTTCGGTCTTTACATTAAATAATGAATCAGCAATATTATCTGATCCAAAACTAATCTCATTCATAAGAAAACTTGTCTCTCCTAAACTTGTATTAAATAAATCTGATATTGCAATATTATTTTCTATAGCAGTCGTTGTTGAATTTGTTTTATTCTCTAAGTTTGTAATTGGTTGTCCTGTTTTCTTCAGGTTTTTATTTAATTTATTGGCACTGTCTGATGACTCATTTAAATTTTCAGTAATTTTTTCTGTTTTTTCATCTTTTTGGTTAAGGAACTCAAGTTCTTTAAATTCTAAAGCCTCTTTTATTTTTCTTGCTTTTATTTCTTCAAATATCTCTTTTTCTCTTTTGCTTTCTTTTGAAAAAGGCAAAATAAATCTTTTACCTGTTTCTTGTTTAACTTGCGCTCTTGCCTCACCTCTTGATTCCATGGCAATATTTGCCATGTTTAATCTGCCGACTTTATTTGCAGTGCCAACTCTTTCAACAAGTTTGGTAATTTGTCCAACCGCACTTATTGCAAGATTGAGAACAGTTTTTATTTCATCTCCAAGCTCATCACCAACAGTCCTTGCAAGAGTTTCTACACTATCAACTAAAGTGCTAAGTTTTCCATTTAAAGTATCAGCCTGAGCTGTAGCACCACCAAAAAATGCTCCCCCTTCATCTGTAAGATTTAAAAATGCTTCATTAACAAGATCAGCACCAATTTTTCCTTTACGCATTGCAGATTCAAATTCCTCGCCTTGCAATCCTGTTATTCGTTTTAGTTCTGTTGTTATATCAACTCCTCTTTCTAATAACTGTAAATTTTCCTCTTGTTGCAATTTACCTTTAGCTCTAATCTGTCCAAAGGCAGTGGCAATACCAGATAAATCTGCTCCTGTTGCACCAGCAATATCAGAAAGTCTTTTTACACTGTCAGCAAGTTCATCTGTTTCAAAACCAAAAGCTTTCAATCTTTTTGACTGTTCAATTAATTCGCTACTTGTAAATGGAGTAACAGAGCCAAAGTCCTGTAATTCTTTAATAATTTTATTTGTTTTTTCTAATGAACCTGTTAATACTTCTAAACTTTTTCTCTGTGTTTCTAGTTCTGCTGTTTTCACAAATACAAATCGAGCCGTGCCAACAACTGCTAATGCAGCAAGCAATGGTTTTAATGCACCAACTAAACCTTTAACACCAGTTTGAGCAGTTTTTGCAGACCTTCCAGTATCTCTTAATGATCTATTTGATTTATCTAATCGACCTTTTAATGCGTTTGTATTTTTACTTAATATTTTTGTTTGGTCATTAACCCTTTTTAAAGGATTGATGGCATTTTGTGCATCAACTATTAATCTGACTGTTGATTGAGCCACAGAAACAAATAACCTTTATTATATACTACCTTGATTTGTTCTTTTGTCGCTGCATTTCTTTTTTCTCTCTTTCATTTTTTAAATCATAATATGCAGCCCAATAAATTAACTCTTCTTGAGTTATCAAAGTTCGTAACTCATTTAATGTTTTACCAAGTTCTGTTGCTAGGAAAAATTCAAAGTTTAACCAACCATCCCCCTCTATTCGTTTTTTGCTTTTGTGATATCAACATCAATATCCATCATAAATATTTCAATATCATTTAAAACTTTCTCAGGAATTTGTCTTTGAAGCATTGGTGCATCTGACATATCAAATGCTGGTGAGCCATCTTCTTTTTGTGCTACTTTACATAAAAGTTGTGTTGAGATAGTTAAAGCCTCATCTGTACCAGCCAGTTGTTGGGCTTTCTGTCTATCGAATCTTGTTATGGGTGGAAAATATAAAGTTGTTAAAATTTTGCCTGATGAATCTTTAAGATCATATTTGCGTCTAGCGGACATCTCATCTTTGAATCCACCAATGATAAGATCTGCTGTTCTTTCTGTCGGCATAAATTAATTAGATAGCTGAGGTTATAGTACCTGTTGGTTTAAATGTAATACTAATGGTGTTAACATCACCTAAAGCTGAACTCTGCTCAAAGTTAGTGATAATTCCATTAAAGGATATTTTTTTTGTTGCACTGCTGCTGTCAGGGAAAAGTTCAAAAGAAGCTGTACCAGCATCTCCTGTAACTAAAGCACCATCAACAAAAGTTGCAGTCTCGCCAGATGCTGCGTCATCATAAACTAACTCAGCGGAGCCTTCACCTTCAATTAAGCCTCCAACAAAAGATTTAAATGTATCTCCTTGAGTTGTTGTTTCTTGAGTTTCTTTTGTGATACTCATAGTCCATGATCTTGTACCTAATACAGGGTTGACTGATGATCCACCGTCATCAAACTTAACCTGTCCAACATCGCCCTTTACAGCAGCCATAACAATAAAAAGAAAGATTTATAAATATATTAACCTTTTTTTGGTTTTTTTACATCTTTTTTAAGTGCCTCTTGTTTTTCCATGAATCTTCTACATTGATTATCCCAATATTGTGGTTCTCTTCTGCCTTTAACTGCTTCTATAACATCAAGCATTTTTTCTGTAATTTCCATTAAAGATCCTCATAAATATTAAATGTAATTCTTATTTGAGTTTGAAATTTTCCTTCAGGACTTGATGACAAGACTTCAGGTCCAACTGGAGAATCAAAAATTACATTTGAAACTGTGACCCTATTGTATAAGTCTCTGATTCTTTTGCCAATCGTGTAGTTTGATCCAGCACCAATTCCCTCTTCAGTGAAAATATTTAAAACTATTAAGCCCACAATATTATTAAAAGCATTTGATGTATCCCCTTGAGTTAAATATTGATTAGCTCCAAAACTTGTTAAACATTGAACAAAAGTGTCCTCCGCAGTTGAATCAAAAGCCATGTTGTTAAATACAACAGGAATAGCAGGGCTTGAAGCTAACTCTGTTGCAAGTCTGCCTTCGATAGTTGATCTGACTGTGTTTAAATCAATAGCTGCCATTATGCCTTCCTAAATTCATTTGCAATGTATTGTTCCAGTTGTTTTGCAATCAACTCTGGATAACCTTTTATAGTATTTTGACGAGTTCTATAAATTCCACCCCAACTTGGAGGCAAGTTAGTTCCATAAGCAACAGGTTCTGCATATTTAATATTTGTGGAAACAATACCAATATAAGGTTTGACTTCACTTTGCCAAGAATTTCTTAAAGTTCCACCAACTCCAGATTCACCTTCTCTTGGTTCAAAAACAGGAGTAAACTCTTTTATGTCTTTTTCTGCTTTAAAAGTTGCCTTTCTTACAACTTTTTGTACTTTCTCACCAAAATGATCTCCAATATCAGTTAAGTTTATTTCTCTTGCCATAATTACCTCAAGATTAAATCAAAACTTATAGGAGTATTATTTTGTTCATTTGTTATAACTTGAATTACTTTGAACTCCACTCCACTTATTAAAACTCTGTCCTTCGTTGTTGGAACAAAATCAATGTCTTTTGATGCAATAATTAATCTTTTATCTTGAGCTTCAATTAAGTCATTGACCTCTGATCTTTGAACTCCACTCAGAGCACCCTTCACAACTGTGTCAGATGTCGACTCTGTTATTGCTCCAGTGGTCGTGTTATAACTTCCAGCTGTTACTTTTCTAATCGTGACATCACCTCCAAGTTTGCTTAGAGTTTTTGATGCAGCTTTTTTAAGAGCGTTTGCAAGACTCATAATGAATAAGCAATAACAGTCCCACTGTCGAGTTTGACGCTTGTTATTACACCGCAAATTTCAGCAGTTGATTTAAATTGCAAGGAAGTAAGATCTCCTGTGATATTCTCAGCAACTAAAGTGTTAATAACAGAATCTTGTAATGCAACAACTTTACCAAACCTTCCAGTATGGGCTGCTGTATCATTAATAATTTTCGCTGCTGGATATTCGTATCCGTAACCCATTTTCATGACCTCTTGATTTGTAAGTTTGCTCTTCCTCCTATTCTAATGCCCATCAAATAATGATCAACGATTGGAGGTATTCGATCAACACCAACAGCACCAAA
>VTLG01005581.1_pt1 | contig 10928 bp, 12 predicted proteins | sample 4694571 | NCBI WGS metagenome assembly VTLG01 (sample SAMN12604809, study PRJNA352737) | marine metagenome | biome: ENVO:00000447; feature: ENVO:00000209|ENVO:00000569|ENVO:01000036; material: ENVO:00002151; isolation source: viral sequences binned using virsorter ... | reverse complement strand
GGTGGTTATGTTGAGGGAATTACCTTTCCTAATGGTGATTACTTAATAATAAACGAAGAGGGAAAGCTAATGGGATTGCCTTTAAATCCAGAGGCAACAGCATTGTGGCGTGCAACATTCGACAACGATAATTTTGTTACGGGTCGAAAAGATTTTGTTGTAGGTCCTGCAATCCTAATAAAAAAAGACGCCCTAAAAATCTGGGCGTCATAACCAATAACCCCTGGCGCTAACGCGCCAGGGGTCCCAGACCAAATCCAAAAATCTAAAATAATTAAATACCCTACCCCCCTAAAACACAAAAAGGGGTCCCACTACTTTAGGTTGTATTGCAAGTTTTAGACATTCGTGTATACTGAAAACATATTGGTACCATGGACTTGAATAAGGTAAATATCGAAAAATTACCTGCAGATGTTCGTAAGACCTTCAAGCAGATGCAACTTCTGCTTGCAGAAAAAAAGATACAGAATAAAGCGAAGAATGACTTCTTGTCTTTTGTCAAATGTGTGTGGCCTGATTTTGTAGAGGGGTCACACCACAGACATATTGCAGATAAATTTAATAAACTTGCAACGGGTGAAATAAACCGATTGATCATTAATATGCCTCCTAGGCATACAAAATCTGAATTTGCATCTTATCTTTTGCCAGCATGGATGGTGGGCCGTGAGCCAAAGCTCAAGATTATACAAGCAACACACACGGCAGAACTGGCAATACGATTTGGTCGTAAAGCAAAAAATTTAATCGACAGCCATGACTATTCAAAAATTTTTAAAACTACATTACAAGAAGATAGTAAAGCAGCAGGACGTTGGGAGACAGCACAAGGTGGTGAATACTTCGCAGCCGGTGTAGGTGGTGCGATCACTGGACGTGGTGCAGATTTATTAATCATAGACGACCCACACTCGGAACAAGATGCACTATCACCAACAGCCATGGAGAATGCCTACGAGTGGTATACGTCAGGTCCACGTCAACGTTTACAACCAGGTGGCAAGATCGTCATGGTTATGACTAGATGGAGCACAAAAGATTTAACGGGTATGTTGGTCAAGAACCAATCAGAAGCGAAAGCTGATCAGTGGCACGTGGTCGAGTTTCCAGCAATCATGGACCACGGATCAAAGAACGCGCAACCAGTGTGGCCCGAGTATTGGAAGCTAGACGAATTAGAAAAGGTGCAAGCAACACTGCCAGCAGGTAAGTGGAACGCGCAGTGGATGCAAAACCCTACAGCAGAAGAAGGTGCAATATTGAAACGTGAGTGGTGGCGAACGTACACAAGCGAGGACATACCACAACTACATCATGTCATACAATCTTACGACACAGCGTTTTTAAAAAAAGAAACTGCAGATTACTCTGCTATTACTACGTGGGGTGTTTTCTATCCATCAGAGGACGAAGGCGCTAATTTAATATTACTCGATGCAGTAAAAGGCAGATACGAGTTTCCTGAACTAAGGCGCTTGGCCCTTGAACAATACGAGTATTGGAAACCTGAATCTGTTATTGTTGAGGCAAAAGCCAGTGGTTTACCACTGACCTACGAGTTAAGAAAGATGAACATACCGGTTACAAACTTCACACCCAGCAAAGGCAACGACAAGCACGCCCGTGTCAATTCGGTTGCACCTATGTTTGAATCTGGTATGATATGGGCTCCGGAACAAAAGTTTGCGGATGAAGTCATTGAGGAATGTGCAGCATTCCCATATGGCGATCATGATGACCTTGTCGATTCTACTACACAAGCGATCATGCGATTTAGACAAGGTGGTTTCTTACAACACCCAGAGGACTATGTTGATGAAGAAACTGCAAAACGTAAACGAGTGTATTATTAATGGATGATATAATAAAATTATTGCAACAACTGATCGACGCAAGCCCTAGACCAAAGGGTGGCATAGCCAGTAGTCAAGAGGGTATAGAATTTTTAGGCAAAGCCTTGTCAAAAGAACAACGAGGAAACTTAACAGTCGTTGGCTCGAGATTAACAGATGCTAGCAGATTTAAACCTTTCTCTATTGGAAACGTAGGTAGAGACAGAAGATATCAATATATGTTTGATTATGAACAAGAACTTGCAGGTGAGTTTAACAAGACTATAAATTTTTTAAAAGATAATCCAGACATAAGATTATCACAAACACAAAAAGATAATATTATTTACAATCTTGGTGTGTATAGAAGAGTAGCCGCAGAAAAAAATAAATTAGAAAAAGGTATTATTAGCGAAGGTAAAAAACCAGAGGAAATCTATGCTGCTCAAGTAGATCAAACACCTACAGAAGAATTATCGTTTGGAGCGCAGCTTGAAAAATTTAGAGATATACAAAAGAAATTACAAAAAGCAATAGATGATTTAAAAGGACCTTCTAAACAACAACTTGACGAGAAAGCATTGAGATTAAAAAGATTGTATGATGGTCCGGGATATAACAGACCTGGCTCAGATGTATACAGAGGCTATGGTAGTTTCTTTTTAACAAAAATTCATGATAAGGGTATTATAAAATTAGATGATAAGATTTATGATAATTTAAAAGAAGGTAGACACCATCATGGTGGTGCTAATTTTTTTGCACCAGATCCTATTCGTATTTGGAGAAAACATTTTGGTGATGACGTGTTTGAAAAGTTAGATAACTTTGATCCAGACAACGAAGACATCTTTCAATGGCTTGAAAGAAACAATATACAACCAATAAAAAAAGATGGGCCTAAAGATGCTTTGGAATATATGACACCTACAGAAATACAACAAAACTTAATAGATGAGTTAGAGGCTTTTACTGCCTATAAAAATCCGACTGATGAGGCAAGTCGAGACTACATGTTTATAGACAATCCAAAAGTAAGAATGGATAGAATCGTGTACCATGGTGAAAACATAAATAGATTTGAAAAAGCATTACAGACACTAGACCCAGATAGTTTTAGAGAGTATGTTAGAACTAAACCTAAATTTGATTCTAAGATCTTACCATTCAAAGATTTAAACGCAGAAGGAGGCATCGTTGGCTTACGTATTTGATCCGATAAATAACACGTTGATTGATGACGAAGACAAGAGTCTTGGTAATAAGTTTGCTGTATTAGACCCTGATCTTGAAAAAGTATTACAAGAACTCAACGAAAAATTTGGTCCAGGCACCATACAAGAAGGTACAGAAGGTATACCACAACCTCCGATAAAAACACCACAAGCTATCTTTGAGTTTGAAGAACGAATGAAAGGTCGTATGGCTGATGGTGGCAAAATTGGTGGCGGTATAATTACAGGTAAGGATTATGGTGATAGAACTGGATTTGCAAAAATTTTAAGAAGTCCCACAGGTCAAAATTTATCTATAGAAAATTACCCTAAAAACCTTTTAGAAATTATTGATAATCATTTAAAAGGAAAATCTAATATTATTTTAAAATATGCAACGGATGAAGTTAATAAATTATTAGAACCTTATGATGTTAAACTTGGAGAAGCAGCATTAAGAAAAAGAATATCACAATTAAATTTAGATGATAAAATTTTAAGAGGAAAAATTAAAGGTGTAAAATATAAACCAAAAGCTTTAACTGAAAAAAATTTAATTGTTGAAGATTTTGTAGAAGAAACAAACAAAAAAATTTTAGAAGGATATCAAAATAAAAAACTTGGTAAAGTATATGACGTAGATCTAGGAACTGATCTTGCAAAAAAATTAGGTAAAGATACAACCCCTAAACAAGCTTTAAGTGTACTAAGAAATCATCAAAAAAAATCTGAAACTAAAAAATTACTTGATGTAGATGCAGTTAGAATGCGTATTGGAAATGAATTAGTAGAAAAATATAATGACGGAGTTGTTTTTGTAAAAAAAGATATTGTCTTACAGGAAGCCGGATATCCTAAAGGAAGTCCTTATCGTTTAAATAAATTAGAGTCAAGAAAAGATAAAATCATAAAAGCAACAGAAATTTTATTTAGAGACCCTGCTACCAAAGCAGTGGATCTTTTTAATCCATATCAAAAAATAGCAAAATTAATAGATCCCTCTGAAAGAAAAGGTAAAAGAGGAGAAGTAGAAAGAATTAGAGTTGACGATATTTCTAAAGTTGTAAATAAAAATTTTCCTGATTTAGAATCCACTATAAAAAAATTATCTAATGCAAATTTTAAACAAAAAATTTTAAATGACGTTAAAAAAGGACAAGTAATAACTTTAGAAGATATTGAAACAGGCCTTAGAAAAGGCACAGGATTACCTTTTGGTAGAAATATTTATACAAGAATGGTAATGCACGCTGCTAGACACCAAGATCAAGCAGCACCAGGTAAATCTCTAACTCAGTTTTATGATAAAAATGGAAAAATAATTACAAATTTAAATGATTTAGATTCTTATTCTAATGTGACTTTTAAATACAGACCTAATACCTCTGTAGACTTTAATAAAATTAAAGAGGTATATGGAGTTAGTAGAGGTTTAGTAGAAATACCAGAAGGCACAAGATTTGTAGATTTAACTTTTGAAGCAGAAAAATTACCTCAGTTTAAAGAATACTTTTCAAAAGTAGAGGAGATAGAAAATTTAAAAAGAAGAGACGTAATACACCCTGTTACTAAAAAACAAATTAAATTTTCTGTTTTAATGGGAGAGGCTTATCAAAAAGGATCAGGTTATACAAAATCATATGAAAGATTTCCTTATGATATTGATCATAAATTTGGTGTAGGAAAAGATCCTTTTAAAAATTTAAGAGTAATACCACAGCGATTAAATGTTGGGGGAGGACAAGCAAAATTTAGAGGCAATGAAAAAGCTCTTAAAAAAATGGGTTATACTTTTGATAAAGATATTGAAAAGTTATTTCAAGATGAAGTAAAATTAGCGGAAAAAATTTTAGTAAAAGGTAGAAAATTAAAAAGTGCTATTGAAGCTACAAAACCCGTAGACACGGAGGGAACTTCATTTAAAAGCATGGCTACATCTTTAAAAGATAAATTAGATAAATCTAGAATGTTTACCAGTAGAATTCCTGGTGGTGCTGTTGCACTGACTCCGTTAGATTTTACTTTAAGTATGGCCTCAGGTCTTCCATTAACAGAGTCCTTAGCTAGCGCAGGATCTTATTTAATTAAAGATCCATACTTAGGAAAAGCTGTAAACATACCATTGGCAATAGCAGCAGATATACAAGATCCTGAAGGCATGATGGAAAGAGCTGGAACACGTCAAGAAAAATTTAAAAATATTTTAGAGGGTATAACAGGTATAGACCAAGATAAACCTTTGTTAGATGAATTAAGAGAAAAATTTTCTAACATGGAAGCGGGGGATCAACCAGATATAGATCCTTTCCAAGCAGCAGAGGGTGGCCGTGCAGGATTTAGCAATGGTGGTGCAGCAGGAGCTGATGATAATTTTTTAAAAGAATTAGAATTTTATTTTACTAACGAAGATGCAGAGTTGCCAAAATTGCAAACTTACAAAGAAACTATGAACCCTGTAGAAGTATTAAATGACATTATTGATCCAAGAAATTATCCATACTACGCAGACGTGTTAGCTCGATCAGGTTTACGTATTGGAGAGTTTGCCGTAAGAGTTTTGCCAGCAACAGGAAAATTAATATCTGATGCAATACAGAAAGGTCCTTTTAAAGTTACTGGAACTGGTAGTAATTATGTTCAAGACTACACAGATGTTGTTCCATCTAATATTGAAGGCACAGGAATATTCTCAGAGTTTTTAAAAAACATAACACCAACGGCAACAGAAAAATTTGTTGGCCTTGATAAATTAATAGAAAAAGAAGAACAGAAACAAATCGAAAGAGGATCAACTGTTGGTCCAAAAGTTTTTGCAGATACAATTGGTCTTGGTGCCGAGGTTACTGCTCCAATATTTCCTGGTCTTAAATTGTTAAGAGCATACGCAGCTAGAAATAATTTACCTATAGATACTACAACTCAAAAAATTTTAGTAAAAGAAATTGATAAAACTCTAGAAGATAGAGGCATGACTCGAAGAGAATTTTTACAAGCAACAGGTGCAGGTGCCACGATTATTTTAGCAAAAATGTTGGGTCTAGGAGATGACGTAGCGAAAACTGCAAAGGTTGCAGAAAAAGTAGCAGCTCCTACTGGTGCACCACAATACTTTTTTGATTTAGTGGATATAATTAAAACAAAAGGGCGTGATACGACTAAAAGATTTGCTTTTCAAGATTTACAAAACGTATTTTCTTATAAAGGGTATGATTTGTATGAAGATCTTACAACAGGAGAAATTAGAATTGAAAAAACTAACACTGGTATAATTAGAACTGCAGACGATGTAGAAGAGGGAATCGCATCACAAGATGTGCTTGAATATAAACCATCAAGAACTGATGCAGATCCTGAAACTAAAAAGACTATCACAGATCCTGAAGAATATAACGAGGGTAGCGTATTTCCTGATTCAGAGGGTAAAATGAAAGAGGTTGAAGATCTTGATATAGAAGAATTATTAGAGTTTATTAAAAATGAAAAAGCTAACTAAAACAATACCACCTAAAAGAGGGCCTAACCCACAAGGGTTGAATGTTCCCTTAAAACAGGTTAAGATAATAAACCCGGAGAATATAAATGGCAGATATAGACAAGTCGTTACCAAACGTAAAAACATCAATAGAGGTTGATCCTCAAGAAGAAATAGAAATCGAACAGGAAAAAGCCGTAGAGGCTCAAGATCCTGGAGTCGAGGTCACACCAAATGAAGACGGTAGCGTTGAAGTAAATTTTGATCCAAGCAAAGTAAACATAGAAGGTCAACCAGGACACTTTGATAATTTAGCAGAATTACTACCAGAAGAAGTTTTAAAACCAATAGGATTAGAATTAGTTGGCAATTACAAAGAATATAAAACATCAAGAAAAGATTGGGAACAAGGTTATATTCAAGGTTTAGATTTATTAGGATTCAAATATGAAAATAGGACGGAACCTTTTCAAGGAGCATCAGGTGCAACTCACCCTGTTTTAGCAGAAGCAGTTACACAATTTCAAGCTGGTGCTTACAAAGAATTATTACCAGCAGAAGGACCAGTTAGAACACAGATTGTAGGTAGAACGGATCCTGCAAAAGAAGCTCAGTCACAACGTGTAAAAGATTACATGAACTATGAGTTGATGGAAAAAATGGAAGAGTATGAACCAGAGTTTGATCAAATGTTATTTCATTTACCACTTGCTGGTTCTACATTTAAAAAAGTTTATTACGACGATTTGTTGGGAAGAGCGGTAAGTAAATTTATACCTGCCGAGGATTTAATTGTTCCGTATACGGCTACCTCATTAGACGATGCGGAATCAATTATCCACACGATAAAAATTTCTGAAAATGATTTACGAAAACAACAAGTGGGTGGTTTCTACTCTGATGTAGATCTTGGACCACCAGGTGTAAATCAAAATGACGAGTTAACTAAAAAAGAAAGAGAACTTTCTGGAACTAAAAAAACTGGAAAGCAAGAAGATATTTATACTTTGTTGGAGTGTCATGTTAATTTAGATTTAGAGGGTTTTGAAGATAAAGATGATGAGTTAAATCCAACAGGAATTAAACTGCCTTATATAGTTACAGTAGAAGAAGCTAGTCAAAAAGTTTTATCTATTAGACGTAACTACGAACCAACCGATCCAAAGAGAAATAAAATCCACTATTTCGTTCACTTTAAATTCTTACCGGGTTTAGGATTTTATGGCTTTGGATTAATCCACATGATTGGCGGATTGAGCAGAACCGCAACGGCTGCTCTCCGTCAATTACTAGATGCAGGAACTTTATCTAATCTACCTGCAGGATTTAAACAAAGAGGTATTAGAGTTAGAGATGAAGCATCACCGCTACAACCAGGTGAGTTTAGAGATGTAGATGCACCAGGTGGTAATCTTAGAGATGCTTTTATGCCATTACCATACAAAGAGCCATCACCAACACTATTACAATTAATGGGTGTTGTAGTTGGTGCAGGACAAAGATTTGCAGCAATTGCTGATATGCAAGTAGGAGATGGTAATCAACAAGCTGCTGTAGGAACAACGGTTGCATTATTAGAACGTGGTTCAAGAGTCATGTCTGCAATACACAAAAGATTATACTCTGCAATGAGAACAGAATTTAAATTACTAGCAAAAGTATTTAAAACTTATTTACCACCAAGTTATCCTTATGATGTTGTTGGTGGTCAAAGAGAAATTAAACAAATGGATTTTGATGAAAGAGTAGATATTCTACCTGTTGCTGATCCAAATATTTTTTCAATGGCACAAAGAATTACAATAGCACAAACAGAGTTACAACTTGCAACATCAAATCCACAAATACACAACTTGTATTTTGCTTATAGAAAAATGTATGAAGCACTTGGTATAAAAGATATTGATGCAATTTTACCACCACCTGCTCCAATGCAGCCAATGGACCCAGCGTTAGAACATATTAACGCTTTAGGTATGAAACCTTTTCAAGCTTTTCGTGGTCAAGATCACAGAGCACACGTTACAGCTCACTTAAATTTTATGTCAACTAACATTGTAAGAAATAATCCACCTGTTATGGCAGCAATTCAAAAAAATATTTTAGAACACATTAGTTTAATGGCACAAGAACAAGTAGAATTAGAGTTTGCAGATGTTTTAGCACAAGCGCAACAGATGCAAATGATGGCACAACAAGACCCACAAGCTCAACAACAGCTACAAAAAATTTCTCAAGACATAGAAGCAAGAAAATCTGTGTTAATTGCAGAGCTAACAGCTGATTTTGCTAAAGAAGAAAAAGAAATTACATCACAATTTGATGCAGATCCGCTTTTAAAATTAAAATCACGTGAAGTTGACCTAAGAGCAATGGAAAATCAACGTAAAAAAGATGCAGATCAAGCAAATCAAGACCTAAATAGAGCAAAATTAATGCAAGCTAGAGAATTAGCAGAAGAAAAAATGGACCAAAATGAAAATTTAGCTAAATTACGTGCTGGAGTTAGTCTTGCAAAGACTGGAGTGCAACAAGCAGCAATAGTCACGGAGGATAATTAATGCCATTGAACAAAAAAGGTAAAAAAATTATGAAATCTATGAAAAAACAGTATGGTAAAAAGAAGGGTGAAAAGATATTCTATGCATCTAAGAACAAAGGTGTTAAAAAGGGAGTAAAAAAAGGAGCATAAATGCAAAAACTAGATAAAATACAACAAGTTAAAGTTGCAGAGCAGAGTATTGAGGTAGATCCTAGATCTAAAACAACTGCTGACCAATCTTTTAACTATATTGCTACAGGAAAACCTGAAATGCCGGTTGGCGGACAGAAAAGAATGTTAGCAGAGAAAAAAAGAAACTCTAAAGCGTACTAATTATGTGGTTATCGGCGATTAAATTAGCCGTTTCTGCTGGAAGTAAGATTTACGCTAACAGGCAGAGAACGAAGATGGCAATGTCTGATGCACAACTAATGCATGCAGAAAAAATGGCCCGTGGCGAGGAACAATACCAGGGTAAATTGCTAGAAGCACGACAATCAGACTGGAAAGACGAGGCGGTTCTTATAATTTTGTCGGCCCCGATAGTGGTGCTTGCATATGCAGTCATATCAGACGACCCAAGTGCGATGGACAAGGTAAAATTGTTCTTCGAGATGTTCTCGCAGCTCCCGTCATGGTTTACAAATCTCTGGATACTTGTCGTGGCGAGTATTTATGGTATAAAGGGAACGCAAATATTTAGAAACGGAGGAAAAAAATAATGCCAAACAAAAGATTTAATAAACAAGTCCCTGCATTCAAAACTGGCGGTAGAGCCGGTAAAATGGGTGGAGGAATGATGATGAAAAAACCTATGATGAAAGTAGGTGGTGACGTCAAAAAAATAGAAAAAGCTTTTGGAAGTAAAAAGAAAAATCTGAAAAAAGTTGATGCTAAAAAAAATCCAGGTCTAGCAAAGTTACCAACTAGAGTTAGAAACAAAATGGGATTTATGAAAAAAGGCGGCAAAGTTAAGTAATGGCTCGTCCAGGTTTATATGCAAACATCCACGCTAAAAGAAAACGTGGTGGTAAAATGCGTAAAAAAGGTGCAAAGGGTGCACCAACGGCAGCTAACTTTGCAAGAGCAAAACAAACAGCGAGAAAAAGATAATGACTAAACTATGTCCAAGAGGTAAAGCCGCAGCAAAAAGAAAATTTAAGGTATACCCTAGCGCCTATGCTAATGCCTACGCTTCTAAAATTTGTGCAGGTAAAATAAAAGATCCTTCTGGCGTAAAACGTAAAGACTTTAGAGGACCAAAACCTAGTAAAGCTATGGGTGGTTCTATAAGACCAGCTAAACCAAAAATGATGGGTGGTGGATTAACTGAAGCTACTGCAAGATTAAAAAGACAAGGTTTAAAAGGCGGTGGAATCTGTACAAAAGGAATGAATAGGGAAGCCGTCGGAAAGAATTCGTAATGGGCGGTCTAAAAGAATGGTTCAAGCAAGATTGGGTCGACATAGGTTCCAAGAAAAAAGGTGGAGGTTTTAATAAATGTGGAAGAAAATCTGCAAGTGGTTCAAAACGAAAATATCCAAAGTGCGTCCCTGCTGCCAAAGCAGCAAGGATGACAGACTCCCAGAGGCGGAGTGCCGTTGCAAGAAAGAGAAGTAAAGCACAAGGTGTAGGTGGTAAACCTACAAATGTTGCTACATTTGCTAAAAGAAAAAAAGCAATGGGTGGAGGTTTCATGGCTAAAAGACAAAGAATGGGCATAATGTAATGAGACGACAAGATAAAATGCCCAAAAGAAATAAAAAGAATTTCCGTCCAACGGAAAAAGGTGCAGGCATGACAAGAGCCGGAGTGGCTGCATATCGAAGAGCAAATCCTGGCTCTAAACTAAAAACAGCGGTCAC
>VTLG01003256.1_pt1 | contig 10929 bp, 29 predicted proteins | sample 4694571 | NCBI WGS metagenome assembly VTLG01 (sample SAMN12604809, study PRJNA352737) | marine metagenome | biome: ENVO:00000447; feature: ENVO:00000209|ENVO:00000569|ENVO:01000036; material: ENVO:00002151; isolation source: viral sequences binned using virsorter ... | reverse complement strand
GTGTATCAATTGTGGAGTAGAAGAATGACATTTTGGATATGCATGTTAATTTTAGTCCATGTACTAATATTAATAGGGTTGCCTAGATGGTAGAGTTTTGGCAACTGATATTTATGGAGTCGCCTATGGAATTAAGAATGCTGATGGCATTCTTCTTGGTGGCTCTGATATGGTCAATGTTCAAAAGAACTTGAGCCCTGATCCATTAAGCCTGACGAGGCGTTAGTATAATTAATGGATCTGGGGTCAAGTTTCGTGGCTACACCACCAGCCTATACGCGTAGGTTCGTGTAGCATAAATCGTGCTTGACCATTGAGCCCTGATCCCATGCGGTGGTACTATATACCATGGTCCCGCTGGGATCTGGGGTCAAGTAACTATACGAGTTAATTGTGGGCGTACGATAACCACAAACGATGTCAATATAGGGGTTTCCCCGAGTTAGTATTTGACCAATGAAAGGTTTATCAAAACTCCTTTAAATTTTGTTTGATAGACCGAAACACTATAGCCTGGCGCTCGGTGCAACTTTCCGAAGCGCCAAGCTGCAAGCAACAAGCTCCAAGCTTGACAAGCATCTAGCTATAGGATAAGATAGGATTAGAAAGAGGATAATATGACAGCATTAAAAAAGAAAAGTGAGACATGCGAGCAGCAGCTGCTCAGGATGTGCAAGACAATTGCGCAAGAGTTAACAGATGGAAAAACTAAAAAAGGTGATAACATTTATGTAGAAGATTTCATGGAAGGAGTCTACGATATAGAATGGATCACGCACCGGGACCATAGCTACAAAGCAGCCAGGCTTATGGTTGCAGGTGGCGGACCTACGGTTTGGGTGAACTTACAAGACAAGACGGTCGATGGCTATTGGGCCAGTGACAGAGTCATTGAGCCCTGGGTCGATGAGATTGGCCTCGATGATTATCTAGAGGATATACATGCCAGTTCAAAGTAGAGATTACGGATCAATATTGTACAACCATTACCTCTGGTGTCTCGGCGAAGGCCGGGACACTTCTTGGTTCAAGCCTCAGGCTCCAATGGCCAAGCAACAAGCGCCAAGCAGCAAGCATCAAGGCCCCAAACGTCAGGCTCAAGCTCCAAGCCACAAGCTTCAAGCTCCAGGATCCTAGATCCACGATACAAGTACCAGCCAACATGTTTTGAGGACCTTTGACCAAGGGCCTCAATAAGGATAAATGTATTCTTCGGATGCGCTACATGGAACGCAATTTGATGTGGGGAAAATTTAATTTTTTTACCTTTGGTGACTTTTAGTTCAACAGTGAAAAAGTTGCCAGAAGCATTGTAGCCCAAGCAATCAGGACAACCAAGATTGCTAAGATTTTCAAGCCTAGTCCACTTAATTCCGTCAGTATTTTTTTTGAGTTTAAGATATAATTTTCGCTCTGGACCCATAAATTTTTAAGGTAAAGCATGGCTACAAAGTAAAGCCAGAATCTTTATCTGTTGGCGCTTTAATTATTTTTAATCCTTGAGGTTTAAATACAATTCTCATCGAGTTTGCACCAATAATTGTACTCTCTTGTACCTCTATTTTTTTAAGTTCTTCCAAATGATTACCAACATGCATAAACACAGAAGCATCACCCAGTTCTCCTTGTGTGCCTTTACCTTTGTTGTCCATAAACTCTTGTAAGAAGTTCATTAATTCTCTTAATCTCATTTACCAAACTCTCCTTTATTTTTAATGTTAGTTAAATCTTCTACATGTTGAGCAAGCTTTTTATTGTCTGTTTTTAACTCCTTAACTTCTTGCTCTAAAGTGTTAGCCTTTACCGTTTGAAATTTAAGTTCAATAATCTGTTCTCCAACCTGTTTTTGATGTGCTCTACTAATTCTCTCTAGCTCTTTAACTCTAGCCGCATATTTATAACCAGCTTTAAGATAGTCTTCAACAATACCTCTAGTACCTTTAAGCAAACTCTTTGTCTGTGCTAGTTCACTTTTTAACTCCATGTTTTCTTTTTTATAAGTGTCTACAAGTCTAGTTAAATCTAGTTCACCTCTATCGTCATGATGTTTTAAGTCATGCCCAAAAGGACCAGCATCAAAGCTAGAAACCTTTGAGGTTTTTAACTTATCTAATTGCTTTTCAAAGTCTACTGAGTCTTTCTTTGTAGTAACCATATGGTTGACAATATAGGATACTTACCTTAAAATGTCAAATATGGGAGTACCAAAAAGATTAACAGAAATGCAACAAAGATTCGCTGAGTTTCTAGTGTATGGCGGCCCTGATGGCCCAGTCACTAAGACTGAGGCAGCCGTACTTGCTGGATACTCTAAGAACAGAGCACCCCAGGAAGGGTCTGAGTTGACCAACCCAAGACAAAGCCCATTAGTTGTAGAATATATTGGTAAGTTAAAACAAGATAGAATTGCAAAGCATGATGTCACTTACGAAGGACATTTAGCTGAATTAGATAGAATTAAAAACGCAGCCTTGAAGAAGGGCTCATTCTCTTCTGCCGTAAACGCAGAAACAAATCGAGGCAAGGCGGCAGGATTATACATAGACAGAAAAATAATAAAACATGGAAGATTAGAAGATATGTCAGAATTAGAATTGGAAGCCAAGATGCAAAAGATTTTAGAAGATTACGGTTCATTGCTAAATGTTACTCCCAAATCCGAAAAGATTGAGAGCAACACAAAGCAAAAGAAAGATTACTCCTCTGAATCTGAATCGTCTGTGTCATCTTCTGAATCTGAATCGTCTTCATAATCGTCCTGCATTTCAAGAACGTCCATAATACTAGCTATTTTGTTTTCTAGTGCTTCGACTTTTTCTTCTAGCTGTTCGATTTTGTTTTTGTTTTCGTCTTCGTTGTTTCCGAACATGTCTCCTCCCTTGTTGATTGAAGCCAAACATATAACGACTGTCCGACATCCAATCAATCATTTTGTTTCCTATGGGTTTGGTATTTTTTCCATTTTAATAATGCAACCGATAGGAAAGATGTTTCGGTCACTAAATACTTCGTCCTTAATATCGTAAGAACTAAATGTGTATATAAATTTTTTAGTTTTCTTATAAACATAAGCTTGCGTGAGCATATAACTTGCTTCAAACTTGTCGAACTCTTCTGCAGTAGCGTGCCCCGCGTCGCCGGTAATGTCAACCCACTTTATTGAGTAGAAATAATATCTTTTTTTGTTTATAATTGCTGACTTAAATTTAGATTTTTTTCTAGTCTTCCCTATCATCATGCCATCTCTCGTTAATTTTAGAAGCCAACCAGGCTGCTATTGGTATACAAAGAATAAAAGTTAATTCCATAGACTTTTGAATTCCATAATCAAAATAGTGGTGCAATATAGTAGTTATCAACACCGGAACACAACCTCCAACCAGTACTAAAATGATCATTCTATATTCAAAAGGAGGTCTCATTTACCTCCATATCACATTTGCGACCCCTATATAAGCCCCTGAGTAAAATTTCCTCTAACTGCATTTTTTCCAGATTGCTATCGCAAGAGGGTAAAAATCGACTACTATTGTTGCTATAAGCGAATAATAGGTGCGAGCAAAGACCCTCGCACGGGTATCGCACGCCCTCGCCAGCGATACCGGACTCCATAGGATAATGCTCAAATGACCGTTTGTTCTTACTCTGTTCCCTCGCATGCGATACCTTGCGATACCTGTGCGATACCTCTAGCTCGCAACATTGTGGCAACATTGTGGCAGTATTATGTCTTTTTGTTGTTCTCAAATTCTTGCAACATCACACTCAAATCAACCTGTGCTTGTTCTTTCTCATCGTGTTTTATTTCGTAATATTGGTTTACTCTTGCTAAAAATTTATGTTTTTCTCTACGCAAGTTATCCCCACTAATTTTAAATTCTTGATAATATAAATCTGGTGTACACATCATGATCACGACTTGTTCTATATTTGAACCAAGAATACAATCGTGAGCCATTGCATAGCCTGCTACTTGCAACTTGTAGTCGGTAATCCATTCTTCTCGTTTAGGACGATTTGCTTGTTTAAAATCTACAATCGTTTCCATGCCATTGTGCATACAGACTAAATCCGTAGAGCCTGCGTAAAGGCCTGGATAGTATAATGTGACCTCTGATCCAAAATATTCTGATACAGGAGCTAGACCTATCTCTATGACCTTCTCAGCCATACGTTTTGCTTCACGTCCCACTGTGGTTAAATCTTCGTACCCTTGTTCTAGGATATAAGACTCCAAGAACTTGTGCATAGAAGTACCTCTGGTACTAGATTGATTCTTTATGATTTCTGCGTTCTTCTCTCCAACTTTAGCTTTCCATTTATGTAGGAAAGTTTTGTCCTTTGTCTTATCAAGTATGGATGTGACTGATGGTAATTTGAATCCTGCTACGTCGTAGATCCGTGTTCCATGGTCCATGATCCGCGAACCATGGGCATAGCTGTATTTATCATTTCTTTTCATCGCTACCCGCATAATAATTCATTCTCGAGTCAGCATCGATCAAAAGATTACCAGAAACAGATACGCGTTCAACATTAGACTTAAACGGAAATACCCAGTGGCGTAGATGAGCCGGAAAAATATACATGTCTCCCGTTTTAGGGAACTGATGAACAGTACTAATACACTGTCTTCCACCTTCACCATAAGTCCAACTAATTCCACCAGGACCCTGTAAGGTTCCTTTAAACTCCTCGTTCTCTTTCTTTAATTCTTCAGGTACATGCGGAAAGATAACAAAACTTAAGTCAGCACTATGGTCATGAGGAGGATTAAAATCGCCAGCCTTCATATAATTAATCCAAAGCGACGTTAAACTAAAATTAGGTTTTAAAGTACCTCCACCTCTCCATTTATTATAACCTTGGCTATACGCATCAAAGTAATAGACCATCCACTTCACATACTGTTCTGGACTTTCTAATTTATATTCTTCTTTAAGATGACCTGCGAGTTTATCCACCATACTATTATTAGGATTAAGCCTAGACTTCGCTCCACCATCCAATAGATGCTGACACTCTCCCTCTGTGATGTTAGTATACATCAAGAAAGGTCCCCAGTTAAAATAACTAAACGTTACGTTTTTCTTTTCTGTTTTCTTTTTTCCCATAATCTTTCAGTGTAATCTAAAATCTGATCAATAACGAACATAACACCTATCCAAAACAAAGTCCAGATAGCAATCAGAAACAACCCTATCTTAGCAATGAGGTCTCGCATATACCCACATATAGTTTTCTTTATAAAATTTATAAAATTTTTTGTCCTCGAAATACTCGGCAACATCTTGAGGAGGCACTTGATCACTCACAATACATTCAGCCACGTTTTCGTACTCAGATTTTTTTAATTTTTTCATACTTTCACTCCACCTGTGGCTTGTATGGGTTCAGCGCAGCCTGTCATAGCCATAAAAATACTCAATAAAATCAGTAGTATAAAGCTACTAAAGATGAAAGCAAATAACTTATCTCTTGGATCCATAGTCCTCTAATCGCTTCTTCCATGCATTGTATCCATCAATCCATTCTTTTCCTGTGATGGGTCTGTCAGGATATTTCTTTTTAGTTCTTTCTTCTCTGTTAGCCAAAGATTGTTTGTAAGAAGCTGTTAGAGCTTCTTGTTCACTTTGACCATAAACTTCTTCAGTATACTTTTGGTTTTTTAACATAACCTGTTCCCTTCTCTCTGTTGCTCCATCGTTTGTTCCATGCATAGACACTCATCCAACTTCCAAACGATTCCATAAACCTATAAGGATAGTCTATTGTTTTCTTAAAATAATATTTAATTAAGCTTGCTAAGTCCGGTAATGTTATCATCATAATGTTTTACTATTTTTTCTAAATCTTTTTTCTTTGTTCTTGAATAAGGTAGCAATGCTTTTGCTAGTTCGTAAGCTGCGTGATAAGAACACGACCAACGCCACTGAGGTTTACGTCCCGGTTTTACTTTTCTAGGACCCCACCAACCACACAACACCGTATCATATAAATATTCGATAGTGTCTCTGTCAGTCATGGCAACGTCTATTCTAACACGCCAAGTCCAGTAAGGTCTTGGTCTATTCTTTTTCTTTTCTAAATATTGTTTGTACATAATAGAACCTTCACCATCAATGAGTCCTGCTATGTAAGCCAATTTTTCACTCACTTTTTTCTACCTTCTTACCGTTTTGAAAAGTCCATTTAATCATTGAAGTCTTTGGATCAAACTCAAGATTTTTACATCCTGTTGTTAAAATAAAAGTCGTAAATAAAAGTATCAACGTCTTTTTGTACATATTTTTTTATCTCCCCGCTGGACTTACATACCCAGCATTGTTTTATATCATTTTTCTTATCAACTGTATCTAGTCTTATATACCCATTCCCGCCACACTTATCACAGGGCTTTGAAACCCGGGTGGGCAATGTGATGCCACTTACGGCCCCATTTTTTTCCACTATGTAATCCTCCTTTATGTTTTCTACCTTTTAAACCACCAATTTTTTGTTTGGATAAAAGTATTGCATTTTTCATGGCTAGGCCATTACTTATTCTTTCTCTAATTCCTTTTTGCCATTCTTCTATTTCTTTTTTTCTTTCTGTAATACGTTTTATTAATTTTCTAAAAACGTAATTAGAATCTCTACCCGCTAGATGACATACGAATCGGAAGTCTCTACCTTCCCCTTCTATCCAACTAATTGCGTATAAAGCTTCTCTGTAATCAGAGCTATAAACTGCATCATCAATTGCTTTAGTCAAGACGGCTATCCAAAGTTGTTCTTCAGGTTCTTTTCTATCCCCAAAGAGATCTAAGGCGTTACTATTTGCCGTTCCCTGACTTCTGAAGTTTGATCTTGCCATTTAGTTTTTCTGCTTTCTCATTTGTTAACGTTTCAACTGTTTTAGAAATTGACAGTGGTGTCCCACCTGGCAATAAAACTTTCGACAATTTCTTTAAAGTGTTGTATGTTTCGTGCGTTAACGACACGTTTCTGTATTTACTGATATCTGTCATAACCAATAACATATAGGATTTTCTATAAATGTCAATGAAGTTTTTACTAATATTACAGGTGTGCTCTTTTTTATCTGGGGAGTGTAAAGCACCTATTGAAATACCAGTTCTTTATGATAGTTGGGCTGAGTGTGCTGCTGGTGCTTCAGTCAAAAGTCTAGAATTATTGCAAGTTGAAGGCTTTGAAATTGTTAATAATTACAGATTAGCAGTTAAATATAGTTGTCATGAGGTTAACACCTTGTAATTGTGTCAAAAATGTGGTAGTTCAAAAACTACTTCTCACCTTTATACCTATCTCCGATTTCCCTCGTAGAGATAGGTTCGTTTAAAATATAATAGCGCCGATTATAAAACCGACAATAAATCCTGCTGAAGTTAAAACAATCTCTGTTCTATACATTAGATGCCATAGATCAAACTTGTCTTTTAACTTTCGCAAATATGCCCTATCCATAAGTGTCCCTTCTTTGTGTACCACCCTTGTTGTTTATGATCCGTGTTCCGTGAGTCGTGGTACGTGGCATTTGAATCACGCCACTCGTTTGCTTGTTGTTCACACGTCAAATTATTTTTTATCGGATACTTTATCTGTTCCAGTCCGCTTGTCGTCAGTAGTAGTATTATTAATGTTTTCATTTGAGTAATCTCTGCTCGTGAAACTTGCTTCGGTAATCACTTCATTTCTTCTACCAAATATTTCGTTCCACCTTTTTTTATATAGTTTAGTAGAAGGACGAGATTTCCCGTCCCACTTTCTACCTTTTTCTTTATTCATCTGACTTAATCTTTTGTGCTTCATTTTTTTTCTCCCTTTTGTGACTAAATACCTCATACCAAGTATCGCACTCATCACAATTATACATACTTACAATGGTGTGTTCTGAATCAGGATAAGTATCCTCGGTATCATAATCATTATTCCATCTTACTTCTGCATTACAGTAGAAACATTTCATGTTATACACCTATACTTGCTAGCAAACACTATTTTGTCAACATAATTAGATTTTTTATTTACATAACTAATGTAAAACCATTTCTTTGAATCTAGCTTTTTAATTAATTTATGTAAACTCATCTCATTTATTTCTTGATAAGTGTCTGGGACTACATCCCAATCTTTTATGTCGTAAACATTTGTACCAGTTATAGGTTTTATTTCTTTTAGTTTATATCTGTATCTCATATCCTAGAGTATATATGATATGATTCCAAATGTCAATACTAAAAATAATAAGATATCTAGCCAAAATAAAAAGACAATTATCCCCCAGAACATTTATACCCTACAACTTTAATTGTTTTGCCTTCACTACCATAACCATTATACACGTAGTACGTGCGTCCAGTTAGTGATGTTTTCTTTTTTAGTTTTGATTTAATTTCCCAGTGATACCAACCTGCACAATTCTGTGGTTCCCATATCTCCACAAACTTAGTTGATTTAACATCTCCTGTAAATGTTAAATACAGTAGAGAGATCATCACGATCTTTTCCATTACGGCCTCCCTTGGCCTACACTTGGTTTATGATTTCTTTTTTCTGATTTGTTCATACGTTTTTTGTGTCTACCTAATTTAGGTTTAGTACGTTTAACGTATGTGTTGACGCCGTATTTTGCTCGCTTAACCATCTGTGGGAGGATCTATAAGAACATCTAGTTTAGGAATTTTACCGCCGGCATTCACTGTTGGAATATAACTAATTACTCCATTTACTTTCTGTTCTAAGTCTGTACCGCAAGAAGTACATTTATAAATATTCTCCTCTACACTTACTAATATAGATAATTGCAGGCATGTAGGGCATCTTCCATTTACAAGTTCTGTGTGTAAATGAAATGCTCTTCCAAAAGGTCCGCCACCATATCCCATTAATAATCCGTAAAATTAATTAATTTTTTTCTAGTATACTTCTTTTTATCTTTAATTACACGTTGTTTATACTTAGAAGTTTTTAATTCTTTCGCCATCGGATTTCTATTCGAGGATAATTTTTCTAATACTTTTTTGTCCAAGGTATATCTCCGTTTCAGCTTTAGATTTTATACACTTATAACTTACGCTTGGATTGTAGTCTCTCTCAGCAACCCTTTTACCACGTAAACACGTAGCCATACTTTCTTGTATACGGTGCTCTTTGATTTCCCCATTAATAAACATTAAAAGTGCAACCACAGTTTCTATCATTAGTATTGGTATCCCTTCGGTACGGTCTTGCCTTGTTGTAATAATTTAAATATGTCCATGTGTTGATCCATAATTTCTTTTTCTTTGTCTTTAACATCTTCCATTTGTGTCATAAGTTTATCTACTTGTCGTTCTAGTTTATTTACTTTTTCTTGACTTACAACTAAATCAGTAGAGATAGTAAATGTTCTAGACAATGACCATGCACCGAGTGCAAGGACTATTGCTACCAGTAAACTCATTGCGTGGTTCATTAGCAAACTCCTGCATGAACGACGAATAAATATATAAGAGATGCAATTACAACTAATCTATATGTACGTTCATTTCTATCTATGAATGCATTAATAGGATTCACTGCATATCTTCTTACTATACTAATAATTTGTCTCATTTATATGCTCCATTTCCATTAGCAAAAGTTCTTTGCCTATCTTTAAGTTTTTCAATATCAATTAAAACTTTATTCATTTGTTTTTGTAAAAATTCTATATTAACTTTATTGTGCATTCCATCCTCAATGGCTTTGTTTAATCTATCCACAGACTTATACAAATCTTCTACTAACATGTAGAGCTCTGCCTCTCCAGATGATTTACCTAATTGTCCTCTTGGATATTTAATTCTAAATTCAGAGTTAGCCTCTAAATCTTTTCCCATTAATTCTAATTGCGTTGAGTGCTGGTTTAACTTCTCGTTAATACCAAAGTAAGCCCAGGTCCCGATTGCGACCATCATAATTAATGAGGCAACCGTCTTCATCGGCATCTGCACCGCCGCTTCTTCAGATATTTTTAAAGGTTTATTTGGCATTTTTTAATCTCGGGTCCTTCATTATTACCACATCTGGATTATCTTTTAAATACTGCTTTTTAAGTACAGTCCAGTAGCTTACTTTAGGATCAAAGTCTCTGTCTCCAACGAATTCAGTAGAAGACATAACCCCTACTTTCATACACATATTAATTAACTCTGCAAATTCTGGTGGTGGAGGGTTGATTCTAGGTACTCTTTTACACTCTTTGATAACTTCTAATTGAGTTTTAATTTTCATTTGTTTTTCTTGTTCTTCTACAAATTCATCTGTGCATGCCGAACCCAGGTATTTTCTGTATGTAAATCTTAACATTCTATCATCATCAGTTCCTTCATAATTATTACTAGGACTATAATGATTATAGTTATACTGATCATCTCTTTGTTCAACAGAAACTGAAAACTCACCCTGAGCACACGTGTTTGTGCCGTTGTTTAGATATTCGTTTCGTGCCTGTGCTGTTGTAGAAAACAGAAAGAATAAAGCACTAACGATTAAGATCTTTAATATCATATGCATGCTCCCTTACTTGATCTGCTAACTGTCGGTATAAATTTTCTGCCATCTCCCATGTAGCTTCGGCAGCGGATAGTCTTGTTTGTATTCCTGTTACTTTTTCTTTAAGATCGTTAATATCTCTGTGAATTTCTGTAAGTGTTAATTTATTTGCTTCAATCGTATCTGTTAAATTTAAAACGTAACGAATCGACGTAAAAGTTCCGGCTATAATTGCAGCCACAACTGGAACAATTACAATATTTTTTTTAAGCCATTCAAATTTACTTTGTTTAACTTTTTTAGCCATTGAACCCTACACATCCTGTAACTCCGGCAAAAATAATAATTAAACATAAGGCTACTATTAAATAATTCATAAGTTTAGTTTTTTTTGTTGCCTCTATTTCTCTT